>FWWM01000128.1_pt1 | contig 243532 bp, 203 predicted proteins | sample 2228351 | NCBI WGS metagenome assembly FWWM01 (sample SAMEA103939774, study PRJEB20133) | metagenome
CCTCCGGAACGGCGGGCAGGAAGGAGGAGGCCGGCACCCTGAAGGGGTGCCAGAGGGTTCACGCGCAACCATCCCCGCCGGACGGCCCGGTGGTACGCTGCAGGGGTGCCGAGACGTGTCCGGCGCGGGACTTTTGGCACTCACACTTCGCGGGCGTTGCACCCGAGGAGGTCCGGCTCCCGGGACTGAGGCCGCCCTCGCGCTCCCGGCACTTCCGGCGAGCCGGCATCTGGGGGTGACGACTGTGCGGCTGGACCGGGGGTCAGCAGGGGAGTACCCCGCAAAGGAATCCCTCACCTCGTTTCCATAAGACTCCTGGCCCTAACCGTTGCGGTAGAATCCTGCTCAACGGTGCTGCTCCCTGCCGATCCTTCCGGCTTTCAGGAGAACAACATGGATACGCAGCCTAAATCCTTAGTGGAACGGGTGTCCCAACCGCCCCGGCGGCTTACACCGTGGACATCTCGCCTGACCCTTCGCATCGCCGCGGCGGCCGGTGTGGTCGGTCCGGCATTTCTGTTCATTGCGGCGTGGGCGCCGCCGGGGGAACCCCCGGTCGTGGACGAGAAGGAGATCCTCTTCGACGGGACTGGTCCCCACACCCGCAATATCTCCACCACCTCGGCCATGGCGCAGCAGTTCTTCAACCAGGGCCTGAATTTTCTGTACGCTTTCAATCATGCTGAAGCCCGGCGCTCGTTCCGCGCCGCCGCCCGACACGACCCGAAGTGCGCGATGGCGTGGTGGGGGCTGGCGGCCGCCAACGGACCCCATATCAACTTCATCATGGTGCCGCCGGAGCAGGAGAAGGAGGCTGTGGAGGCGCTCGATAGGGCGTCGGCTCTCCTGGGGGGTGTGCCCGAGGTGGAGCGGGATCTGATCCGGGCGGCGAAGGTCCGGTATCGCTGGCCGCAGGTGGAGGACCGTTCGGAGCTGGACCGCGCCTACGCGGACGAGATGCGCAGGTTGTGGGCGAAGTATCCGGCGGATGCGGACGTCGGCGCCCTGTTCGCCGAGGCGATGATGAATCTTCGGCCCTGGGACCTGTGGACCGAGGGCGGCAAACCCCAGCCGGGGACCGAGGAGATCGTCGCCACCCTGGACAGGGTTCTGGAACTCAACCCCCGGCATCCGTTCGGTCTGCATCTGTATATTCACGCGGTGGAGGCATCGCCCGAGCCCCAGCGGGCCGCCCGAGCCGCCGACGCCCTTCGAGATCTGCAGCCGGGTCTGGGCCACAACCAGCACATGCCATCCCATATCGACATCCGGCTGGGCAACTGGAAGAAGGCGATCGCAGCCAATGAAAAGGCGATCATCGCCGACCGGGCCTACCGTGCCAGGCGGCCCCAACAGGCGTTGTACCGAATCTACATGACCCACAACCACCACATGCTGGCGTTTGCCGCAATGATGAGCGGGCAGAGCGCGCTGGCCATCCGGCATATCGACGAGATGCTGGCGGAGATGCCCGAGGATTTCAAACGGGAGTACGCGCCGGTGGTGGACGGCTTCTTCATGATGGCTTACGAGGTTCGGCTGCGTTTCGGCCGGTGGGACGAAGTGCTCGCGATGCCGGAACCTCCCGAGTTCTTTCCCACCACCCGCGCCTTTCACCACGCGGCCCGGGCGGTGTCCTATGCGGCCGGCAAGCAGGTGGAGCAGGCGCGGGCCGAACAGCAGGCTTTCCTGGCTGCGCGCGGGCAGGTTCCCCCGGATGCCGTTTTCGGCAACAACCGGAGCCACGATCTGTTGAAAGTGGCCGAGCACCTGACGGCTGGAGAGATCCTGGTGGCAGAAGGCAGGCTCGACGCCGCCGTCGAAGAGCTGCGGCGGGCGGTGACCGTGGAAGACACCCTGCGCTATGACGAGCCCCCGGACTGGATCCAGCCGACGCGGCATCCCTTGGGCGTGGTTCTGCTGGTCGCCGGACGTCACCAGGAGGCGCTGGAGGTTTACCAGGAGGACCTGAAACGCAATCCCAACAACGGCTGGTCGCTTTACGGGCTGGCCGAAACATTGCAGCGGCTCGGACGTCCGGCGGAGGCGGAGCGGGTGCGGGCCGGCTTCCAGGAAGTCTGGTCGGAAGCCGACATCACGATCCACTCTTCCTGTCTCTGCGTGCCGCTGGTGTGATGGGCGGTCAGGCCGGCCCAGTGACCTCCGCCGGCGCGCGCCGCGCCTCGAACCCGGAGAGCGTCGTATAATGCGCCGATCGAATCCGTCCAGAGACGGGTGTACGAACGGCAGAAGCGAGCAGCTGGAAACGTTATGGGGTTTGAGGAAGTCGAGGCGGCGATCAGGGACATCCGCGACGGCCGGATGGTGATCGTCGTGGATGAAGAGGATCGCGAGAACGAGGGCGACCTGACGATGGCCGCCGAGAAGGTAACCCCCGAGGCCATCAACTTCATGGCGACCCACGGCCGCGGCCTGATCTGTATGCCCATGACCGGGGAGCGGCTGGACGAGTTGCGGATCCCGGCGATGGTCGCCCAAAACGAGTCTCCCCACGGCACCGCCTTTTGCGTCAGCATCGAGGCGCGCCGCAACGTTTCCACCGGGATCTCGGCGGCGGATCGGGCGATGACGATCCTGACCGCCATCCACCCGTCAACCCGCCCCGAGGATCTGATCCGCCCAGGACACGTGTTTCCGCTGCGTGCCCGGGCAGGGGGCGTCCTGGAACGCGCCGGCCAAACCGAGGCCGCTGTGGATCTGGCGCGGCTGGCGGGACTGGCGCCGGCAGGCGTGATTTGCGAAATCATGAACCCTGACGGCTCCATGGCCCGGCTGGAAGAGTTGCGAGCCTTCGCCGCCAAGCACCGTCTGCGCATCATCTCGGTGGTGGATCTGATTCAGTACCGGCTGCGCACGGAACGTTTCGTCCGGCGCGTGGAAACGGTTCCCTTTCCTTGCGACTTCGGCCACTTCCAGCTCCACCTCTTCGAAAGCAAGCTGGATGGAAGGCGGCATCTGGCCTTGGTGAAGGGCGATCTGAGAGGGGATGCCCCGGTGCTGGTGCGGATGCACACTGAATCCATCCTGTGCGACGTGTTTGGTAGCCGGCTTCTGGATGAGAGCCATGAACTGCGGACGAGCCTGCGCATGATCGAGGAGGAGGGCCGGGGAGTTCTGGTTTACCTCCGTACCGGCGACCGGGAAGCGCAACTCCTGGCGGAAGTCCGGGACCAGCGGGAAGGACATCGCACTCGCCACGAACAAACGACCTTCAAGGAATATGGGATCGGCGCCCAGATCCTGGCCGATCTCGGCCTGCACCGCGTGCGTCTGCTGACCAACCACCCCAAGCGGCTCTCGGGCCTGGAGGCGTTCCATATCCAGATCGAAGAGCAGATCCCAATCCGGGCGCCGGTCGCTTCCGGAACCTGAGAACTGGTTCCGGCAGAGTCAAGCGGCCTTCAGGGACCGAAGTGCTTTCAGGGGCCCCACCGCCCCCCCGGCACCCATCGCGTCCCTGGTCTCCAAGTCCTTGATGTCCCCCATGTCCCATTCCCAAGTTCACGCGGCGGCCAGCCTCACTGTTCCAGCCTGAGCCCGAGCTCTTCCCACTCCCTGTACAGGGCCTTGAGCTCGGCGTCGAGATCCTCGAACTGCAGCGCCAGCTCGCGCAGTCGGACGTGATCCCCGTCGCCTGAGTGCAGTGCCTCCTCCACTTCTGTCCGGCAGCGTTCCAGCGCCGCGATCCGACTTTCCAGCTCCTGCAGACGCCACTGCAGGCGCTGCCGTTCGTTCTTGGACAGCCCCGACCGGCCGACGGCGGGCTCGGGGGAGGCGGCGGGACGGGAGGTGGCGCGCCCGGCCGCCCCGGCGGTCAGCGAGGCCACCGCCGCCTCCAGATCAGGCACCTCCTCCAGCCGTCTCTCCCGGAGAACCAGCAGGCGGCTGACCACCCGCTCCAGGAAATACAGGTCGTGTGAGACCACCACCAGCGCCCCTTCGAACTCCCCAAGCGCCGCCTCGAGCGCTTCCCGGGCGGCGATGTCCAGGTGGTTGGTGGGCTCGTCCAGAATCAGCAGGTTGCAGGGCGTCATCAACAGGCGGGCGAAGGCGAGGCGGCTGCGTTCGCCTCCACTCAGGCCGGAAACCGGCTTGAAGATGTCCTCCCCGCGAAATCCGAAGCGGGCGGCAAACGTCCGCAGTTCCTCATCGGACCAGCCGGGCATCAGGCGTGCGAGCACGTCGAACGCCGTGGCATCCTCCGCCTGGAACCGTGCCTCCTGGGCGAAGTAGGCGGGAACGCACTGGTGGCCCCACTGCAGCCGGCCGCCCAGCAGCGGGAGATCTCCCGCCAGACAACGCAGGAGGGTAGTCTTGCCGCTGCCGTTGCCGCCGACAATCCCGATCCGTTCTCCCCGCCCGACCCGCAATGAGACTCCACTGAGCAGCGGCCGACCCGGGTATCCGATTTCGGCCTCCGCCAGCTCCACCGCCAGGCTCCCTCCCCGGGGTACCGGAGGAAAGCGGAAGTGTGGATCGGCTGCGGGCGCTTCGACCGGATCCAACCACTCGGTGCGCTCCAGTTGTTTGCGGCGGGACTGGGCCTGCCGTGTCTTCTGGCCCGCGATGTTCCGCTGGATGAAATCCTCGGTCCGGCGCCGCCACTCCTGTTGCCGTTCCCAGGCCTCCCGCTGCAGGCGTACCCGCTCCTCGCGGAGGACGCGGGCGCGGGAAAAAGGCGCCGGATACTCGAACAATCGTCCGGCCTCCATTTCCCAGGTCCTCAGGGTGACCTGGTCAAGAAACCGCCGGTCGTGGCTGATCACCACCAGGGCCGTGCGCCGGCTGCGGAGGAACTCGGTCAGCCACAGGATCCCGCTCAGATCGAGATGGTTGGTGGGCTCGTCCAGCAGCATCAGGTCGGCGGGCCGCAACAGCGCCCGAGCCAGCGACAGCCGGCTTCGCTGGCCCCCGCTCAGGTGGCCGCATGGTGTCTCCAGATCAGCCGCCGAAAAACCGAGCCCAAAGAGCACGTTTTCGGTGCGGGCCGGGTAGTCGTAGCCGCCGAGAAACTCAAACCGGGTCTTCAGCGCTTCGTAATCGCGTCCCAGCGCCTCGGAGTGGTCGCCGTCGGCCATTCGAGCTTCCAGATCCCGCATCCGGCGCTCCATTCCGGCAAGTTCCGCAAACACGGTGAGCGTTTCTGCCAGCAGACTTCGTTCCGGCTCGAAGTGGGGAATCTGCTCCACTCTGGAGATCGCCAAGTCACCTGCCCGGTGGACGGTGCCGGCGTCCGGAGCCAAGCGACCGTCGATCAGGGAGAAGAGAGTGGTCTTGCCCACGCCGTTGCGTCCGATCAGCCCGATCCGGTCGCCCGGATCGGCCTGGACGTTCACCTCCCGGAACAGCCAGGAGCCGCCGAATTCCTTGCCGACGCGATCCAGTCTGAAGAGCATGGCCCAGGGAACATCAGTCCCAAACGATGAAGCCCGGACTCAGGACGCGGTTGGGGTCGAAGAACTGCTTCCACTGTCGCAGCCGCGGCCACATGTCCCCGAAGTGAGCCTTCCAGCGCTCGGCGTCGAACTCGATCCAGCCCGACAGATAGCGTTTGCCGCCCACCTGCAGAACCAGGTCGCTGGCCCGATTGAGAAGCGAGACCGCCATGCCCAGGAACTGACGGGGAACCGCCGGCAGGATCCCGAAACCCATGACGAACTCCCCTCCGGGGTGGATGAACATGGGCGCCTCCGAGGTGGTGCCGCGGCAGGGCCACAACAACACATGGCCGCCGATCAGCAGGTTCGGCGGGAAACTCTTGAGGACGCCCTGGATGTACTCGGGGGCCCGATCCCAGGGCAGGATCACCTCCATCCAGGGATGGGCGAGGTTCCAGGCCCCGGTTTGACGCCAGAGATCGAAGACGGGCTCCATCCTGCGGACAAAAGCCGCCAGGGAGGCGTCTTCCTGGTACACCTTCCGGTAATACCTGAGGTTGGCCAGGAAGTTGTCCGAGGGCGCCGATTCGGCGTATTCCACGGAGACGTGCACCGGGTAAAACCACTCGGCAAACGGAACCCGGGTTTCGCCCAATGTCCGCATGCCCTGCACGCAGGGAGTGCACCATCCCTCCACGTAGTCGAAGATCTGCTGGCGGAGGATCCGCGTCTGGTCTTCCATCAGGGCTTCCAGATGGTCATACAGGAGGTAATAAGTCCGCACGTTGGGGGAGAAGCGCCGGAGCTTCAGCTTCACCCGGGTCACCACGCCGAACTGGCCCAGCCCGCAACGCATGCAGTTGAAAAGATCCGGGTTTTCCTGCGGGGAACAGCGGACGAGGTCGCCGGCGCCGGTGACCACTTCGAGGGCTTCCACGTTGTCGGCCTGGGTGCCGAAGCGGTGGGATGCCACTCCCAGACCCGCCATGGAAACCGTTCCGCCCACCGTGACATTCAGGTTGTTGGTCAGGACCGGCGGAATCATTCCTTCCCGCATCACGGCATCCACCACGTCCCGCCAGACGGCGCCCGCTTCGGCCCAGACCGAGGTGCCGTCCACTCTGGCGATCCGGTTCATGGCCGACATGTCCAGCAGCAGGCCGTCCTGGATCAGGGATTGGCCGCTCTGGGAGTGGCCGGCTCCCCGCACCGCCACCTGCCACCCGTTCTCGTTGGCCAGTTCCAGTGCTTTCTGGACGTCACCGGCCGACGCCGGGCCCAAGACGGCCGCCGGGACCCGCTGGATCATCCGCCCGAAGTCAGTGCTGAGCTCACGCAGCGTCTCGGGATCGGTAATGACCGTTCCTTCCACCACTTTCTGCAGCTTCTGGACATCGATGAACGCCGTCCTTCCTGGGACCTCCGGAATCTCCCGATTGTAACAGGCTGCCCGCGGTGGCGGACTCGCCGACGGCCCGACGCCGATGCGGCGTCCCTGGTGGCGGCGCTACCATAGCCCCAGGAAAGGAGCCTGCCATGATCCCAGTGACGGTTCGGGCTGAACGTGGTCCCCGGCTGAGCTGTCGGGGCTGGCACCAGGAGGCCGCCCTGAGAATGCTCATGAACAACCTTGACCCCGAGGTGGCTGAGAAACCGGAGGAGCTGATCGTTTACGGCGGCGCCGGCAAGGCGGCCCGTAACTGGGAATGCTTCCACCGCATCGTGGCCACGTTGCGCCGCCTGGCCGATGACGAGACCCTGCTGGTTCAGAGCGGCAAACCGGTAGGCGTCTTCCGCACCCATGCGGAAGCGCCCCGGGTTCTGATCGCCAATTCCCACCTGGTTCCCCGCTGGGCGACCTTCGAGGAGTTCCGGCGGCTGGAGGCGCTCGGTCTCACCATGTATGGCCAGATGACCGCCGGTTCCTGGATCTACATCGGCAGCCAGGGCATCCTGCAGGGCACTTACGAAACCTTTGCCGAATGTGCCCGACAGCATTTTCAGGGCACTCTGGCGGGACGCTGGGTGGTTACCGCGGGCCTGGGCGGCATGGGCGGCGCCCAGCCTCTGGCAGCCACTCTCAACGGAGCCGCTTTCCTGGGGGTGGAGGTGGATCCATCGAGGATCCGGCGCCGCGTGGAAACCGGTTACTGCGATGGGATGGAAACCGATCTGGACCGGGCCCTTGATCGGGTGCTGGCGGCGCGGGAACGGCGGCAAGCACTCTCGATCGGTCTGCTGGGCAACATCGCCGACGTGCTGCCGGAGCTGGTGCGCCGCGGACTCACGCCCGACGTTCTCACCGACCAGACGGCAGCCCACGATCTTGAAAGGGGCTATATCCCGGCCGGCTACTCGCTGGAGCAGGCGGCCGAGTTGCGACGGCGGGACTACGCTGCCTATGAGTCCGCCGTTCTGGACTCGATGGTCCGCCACGTCCAGGCCATGCTTACCCTGCAGGAACGCGGGGCCCGCACGTTCGACTACGGCAACAACCTGCGGGGACAGGTGGCCGATCGCCGGGGGCTGAAAGAAGCTTTCCGGATCCCCGGTTTTGTCCCGCTGTTCATCCGTCCCCTGTTCTGCCGGGGTTCCGGCCCGTTCCGGTGGGTGGCTCTCTCGGGCGATCCCCAGGACCTGGAAATGACGGACCGGGAGGTGCTGGAGGCTTTTCCGGACGATGAGCACCTGACGCGCTGGATTCAGGCGGCCCGCAGGAAGGTGCGGTTTCAGGGGCTGCCGGCCAGAATCTGTTGGCTGGAGTACGGACGGCGGGCCGAGCTGGGACTGCGTTTCAACCGTCTGGTGCAGAGCGGCCGGATTTCGGCTCCAGTCGTCATCGGACGGGACCATCTGGACTGCGGTTCGGTGGCCTCTCCCAACCGGGAGACGGAGGGCATGCGGGACGGCTCGGACGCCATCGCCGACTGGCCCCTGCTCAACGCGCTGCTGAACACCGCCTGTGGGGCGAGCTGGGTTTCGATCCATCATGGCGGCGGGGTGGGTATCGGATACTCGATCCACGCCGGGATGGTATGCGTGGCGGACGGTACCGAGTCCGGCGCCCGGCGGCTGGAGCGGGTGCTGACTGCGGATCCCGGCACCGGGATCATGCGGCACGCGGATGCCGGATATCCGGAGGCCATCGAGTCGGCGCGCCGTCACCGTCTCGATCTGCCGTTTCTGGGTTGAGGGAGTCAGGGGTCAGGAGTCGGGAGACAGGGAACAGGAGTCGGGAGTCAGGAAACAGGAGTCGGGAGGAAGAATGCGGCCTCGGGGGCCGGTCTGCCGCCTGCCGGGTTGCCGGACGTCCCTGCTGCACGCCCCCGGGTCAGCGCGGTCGAGACTGGGGATAAGGGCGCGGGTCCCGCAGGCAGCCCGTAGTGCTCCCTCCAAAGCCGTCACACGTGGCTCTCTTCTCCCGCGTCCAAACTCCCGACTCCCGTTTCCTGACTCCCGACTCCCCTCCTGTTTCCCAACTCCCGCCTCCCGACTCCCCGGGGTAGAATCACCGACATGCGTTCCCCCTACCTGTCCGCTGCGGCCTTCCTCGGCTTGTCTTTCGCTCTGTGCGAGTCCCTGCCGGGCGGATCCGTGCGCCGGTTCTCGCCGGAGGGACTGGTGCGGGGCGTACGCCAGGTCCGTGTCGAGTTCACGACTCCCATGGTTCCCTTCGGTGACCCGGGGACTCCGGTGGAGCCCTTCGCCGTGACGTGTCCCCCCCCAGGACAGGGTCGGTGGCTCGACCAGCTGAACTGGGTGTACGACTTCGCGCAGGACCTGAGCGCGGGCGTCGAGTGCAGCTTTCTGCTGAAGCCGGAGCTGCGGGCGCTGGACGGGTCCGCCATGACCGGTCGTACCCTGTTCCGGTTCTCCACCGGAGGTCCGGCCATCACCCGCTCCATTCCTTGGGAAGGCTCCCGGGAGGTGGTGGAGGACCCGGTTTTCATCCTCTTTCTGGACGGCGAAGTGGATGCGCGCTCGGTTTTGGAACACGTCTTCCTGGTGGTGGAAGGACTGGCCAGCCAGGTAAGTGTGACCATCGTCGAGGGGGAGAGCCGGGAAGAAATTCTCCGCAGCCAGTGGCTGGGAGAGACGCCCAGGGAGCACCTGTTGCTGATCCGGCCGCGGCAGACGCTGCCGTCGGCTCGCCGCTTCCGGCTGGTTTGGGGCAGGGGAGTGGCTTCTCCCAGCGGGGTGGCGACGCTCCAGGATCAGGTCTACGAGTTCGAGACCCGGTCCGAGTTCATGGCGGAGTTTCGATGCGCCCGCGAAAACGCGGATCGGGAATGCATCCCCCTGACGCCGATGCGGCTTCAGTTTTCTGCGCCGGTGGCGTCGGAACGGCTGGCGGGAACCCGCCTGACCGGGCCGGACGGTTTTCTACAGGAGATCCGCCTGCAGCCCGGGGACAGCGTGCAGACCCTGAGCTTCTCTCCTCCGTTTCCTCCCTCCGCGGAGTTCCGGCTGGAACTGCCGCCGGGGATCCGGGACGACGCAGGACGCCCCCTGGTGAATGCCGACCGCTTCCCGCTGACCGTCCGCACTGACCGCTACCCGCCGCTGGCGAAGTTTGCGGGCAGTTTTGGGATCATCGAAGCCTCGGACCCCGTGCTGCCCGTAACTGTGCGGCACCTGGAATCGCCTTTCCCACTGGAGCTGTTGCCGGTGGACGGGCCGCCGGTTCTGTCGGGGTCCCAACTCCGGCTTTCCCCGGACAACCCTCTCCAGATTCTCGAGTGGTTGACCCGATTGGAGTCGTTGAGCTGGGACAGCCGCGGATTCTCGGTGTTCTCGAGCACTCTGGTCCGCCCGGAATCGCTCTCGATCCCCCGACCACACGAAGAGTCCTCTTTCGAAGTGTTGGGAATTCCGCTGCCCGGCCCCGGGTTTTACGTGGTGGAACTGCAGAGCCGGGTGTTGGGTGAGGCGCTGCTGGAGAAACCGCAACCGATGTACGTGGCCACCTCGGCGCTGGTCACCGACCTCGGAGTCCATCTGAAGTGGGGGATCGAGAACTCGCTGATCTGGGTCACCTCGCTTTCCACCGCCCGACCTGTGGCAGGCGCGTTGCTGCAAGCCTGGAACTGCCGGGGGGAACTGGTCTGGGAGGGCCGGACGGGAGGAGACGGAGCGGCGGCGACCGACCAGCTTCCTCCGCCCGGCGAGGCTCCCCGTTGTTCCTGGTCGAGCTACGGTTCGGGGCTCCTGATCACGGCCCGTACCGAAGGAGACATGAGCTTTGTCCACACGGACTGGAACGAGGGAATCGAGCCCTGGCGATTCCGCCTGCCGGGAGTCTACGACGGGAGCCTGCTGTTGGCCCACACCATCCTCGACCGGAGCCTGTTTCGCGCCGGCGAGACAGTCCACATGAAGCACGTCTTGCGGCGCAAGTCGACTGCCGGGCTGCTGCCGGTCCCGCCCGGCCGGCGTCCCGGCGTACTGGTGATCCGCCATCTCGGTTCGGGGGACAGTTATCGCCTGGACCTGACCTGGGCTGAAGACGGCGTGGCGGAGTCCGAGTGGGAAATCCCGCGGGACGCCAAGCTGGGCACGTACTCCCTGGCGTTGCAGCAGGCAGTCTCCCCTGACTTGCCCGGTGACGAGGGGGAAGCGTCCCGGGAGTGGCCGTGCGGCTCGCTCCAGGTGCAGGAGTTCCGTGTTCCACTGATGCGGGCGGCCCTGGAGGGTCCCGCTGATCCCCTGGTGGCTCCCGCCCGAATCGAGCTGGATGCCACGGTGGAGTACCTCTCGGGAGGCCCGGCGAAGGGTCTTCCGGTGGTGGTGCGCTATCAGTTCCAGCCGACTTCGGGGCCCAGCTTCGACCGGTGGCCGAACTACTCTTTCGGCGGCGGTCCCATCCAGGAGGAAGCCGTGCGGGCGGGCGAGGAGCCGGAGGAAACACGGCCGGAACTTCGACGGATTCCGGCGGTGCTGGACCAGTCGGGCGGTGTCCGGGTGGCTGTGGAAGCCCCCGGTGCACTGGAACGGCCGTTGGAGCTGGGCGCCGAACTGGAATTCCGCGATCCCAACGGGGTCATCCAGACCGTAAGCAGCCGCATCCCGCTGTGGCCGGCCGGACGGCTGGCGGGCATCAAGACCGACAGTTGGCGGATGCCGAACCGCCGGCTCGGCTTTGAAGTGGCGGTCACCGACCTCCGGGGGCAACCTCTGGCAGACGTCCCGGTGGAGGTCGACCTCTACCAGCGTTCCTTCCTGTCCCACCGCAAACGCCTGGTCGGCGGCTTCTACGCCTACGAGCATGTGCGGCAAACCCGCCGTCTGGGCGCCATATGCACCGGTACCAGCGACGACCGGGGAATTGTCCGCTGTGATGCGACGTCACCGGCGTCGGGAAACCTCATTCTGGAGGCCCGGGTGGCGGACGAGGCCGGCCGCTGGTTCCGCTCCAGCCGCGAAGTCTGGGTCTCCGGCGGAGAAGAGGCCTGGTACGAGGCGGAAGACCACGACCGCATTGACGTGCTTCCCGAGAAACAGGAATACCAACCAGGGGAAAGCGCACGTTTCCAGGTCCAGATGCCGTTCCGTCGCGCCACCGCCCTGGTCACGGTGGAGAGGGAAGGGATTTCCCGCCACCAGATCACCATTCTTGAAGGGACCGGCGCTACCGTTGAGGTCCCCCTTGAAGCCGCCGATGCTCCCAACGTTTTTGTGTCGGTGCTGGTTGTCCGCGGGCGGGTCGAGGGGACCGCACCCACCGCGTTTGTGGATCTCGGGAAGCCCGCCTACAAGTTGGGTTTCGCTTCGGTCCGCGTGGGCTGGGCCCGTAACCGGCTGGAGGTCAAGGTCCAGCCGGACCAGGAGGTGTACCGGGTTCGGGAGACCGGCCGGGCACGGATCCGGGTGACGGCCGCGGACGGCCAACCACCGCCCCCGAACTCGGAGGTCGCTGTCGCCGTCGTCGATGAAGGACTCCTCGAGCTGGCCCCCAACCCCTCGTGGAACCTCCTGGAAACGATGATGGCCGAGCGGGGTCATGGGGTCCAGACCTCCACCGCCCAGATGCATGTGGTGGGGAAACGCCATTTCGGGCTGAAAGCGGTTCCCCAGGGTGGCGGCGGCGGACGCCAGGCCACCCGGGAACTGTTCGACACCCTGTTGTTCTGGAAGGGGCGGGTGCGCCTCGATGCCCAGGGGGAGGCTGAGGTGGTCTTCCCCCTGAACGACTCCGTCACCTCGTTCCGGATCGTCGCCGTAGCGTCCGGGGGGGTGGACCGCTTCGGCACGGGCTCCGCTTCGATTCGCAGCACGCAGGAACTGACCCTGTTTCCGGGCGTCCCGCCTACCGCTCGTGAGGGGGACCGTTTCCCGGCGGAATTTACAGTCCGCAACAGCTCTCCAGGGGAGCTGGCCGCCCGCCTGACGCTGGAAGTTCCCGAACTGAAGCTCTCGCAGACCCGCAGGGTGCAATTGCGTCCCGGCGAAAGCACCGTGGTGGGGTTTCCGGTGGAAATTCCACCGGGAATCGGATCGCTCACCTACGACCTGGCGGCGTCGGCCGACGGCTACACGGATCGCGTTCGGGTGCGCCAGGAGGTGGCGCCAGCGATTCCGGTTCGGGTAATCCAGGCTGCCTTCGCCCGTCTCGATCAGCCGTTCCGGCTCGAGCTGCAGGCGCCTGAAGGGGCGGTGCCGGGACGCGGAGGCATTCTGCTGGACCTGAGCCCCAGCCTCCTGGGCAGTTTGGACTCCGCCCGCGACTATATGGCAGTTTATCCGTACGGCTGCCTGGAGCAGGTCCTGTCCCAGGCGGTGGCTTTGAATGACCGCCGGCTGTGGGATCGCTGGATGGCGGCCCTACCGCCGCTGGTGGATGACGACGGCCTGCTGCGTTACTTTCCCGGTCCCCGGCCGGGCAGCGACATCCTCACCGCCTACGTGGCCGCGCTCTCCCACGAGGCCGGCTGGCCCATACCCGAGGAGATTCTGGGACGGATGCTGCAGGGTTTGGCCGGCTTTGCCGCCGGACAGGTGAAGCGGGAACACGGCCTGCCCGCCGTCGACCTGACCCTCCGGAAGGTGGCCGCTCTGGAGGCCCTCTCCCGGTACGGTCAGGCCGATCCCCAGGTGTTGACTTCGCTGACCCTCACCCCCGACCTTTGGCCCACTTCCACCGTCATTGACTGGTACAACCTGGTGCGCCGGCTGGCAGCCGGCCCCTCGCGGGATCAGGGATTGGCGCAGGCCGAACAGATCCTCCGCAGCCGCCTCAGCTACCAGGGCACGGTGGCGGGCTTTTCCACCGAGGCCCGCGACCGCCTCTGGTGGCTGATGGTGTCGCCCGACGTCAACCTGGCGCGCCTGATTCTTGCCTTTCTCGAAGCCGGGATCGCCGGGGATGACGTGCCGCGCTTGGTCCAGGGGTTCGTGGCGCGCCCGCGCCACGGCCGTTGGGACCTCACTACCGCCAACGCCTGGGCCGCACTGGCGGTGCGGAAGTACGCCGAGCGTTTCGAGGCGGAACCGGTCATCGGAAAGTCGTCCGCCCGCCTCTCCGGGGAACTCCGTGAGCTGGACTGGCGGCAGAGCGGGGAAGGCGGGCGGCTGGAGCTGCCCTGGCCGCCGGGAAAAGAAACCCTGGAAGCCCGCCACGACGGAACCGGTGCACCGTGGATCTGGGTGCGCAGCTCGGCGGCGTTGGCCGGCACAGCAGTCGAGTCCGGCTATCGGATCCGCCGCCAGGTCGAGCCGGTGGAACAGCGGACCCCCGGGCGGTGGTCGGTGGGGGATCTGCTGAGAGTCCGGCTGGAAATCGACGCCCAGTCCGACATGTCCTGGGTGGTGTTGGATGACCCCATTCCTTCAGGATCGGTCCTGCTGGGAACGGGACTGCGGGATTCCGCCCTGGCGGTGCAGGATGAGGCGGAGTCCGCCTACGGCCGCAGCCCGGTGTTCGAAGAGCGGAGTTTCCGTTCTTACCGCGCATGGTGGGATGTGATGCGCAAGGGCCGTTACACGGTGGAGTACACGCTGCGACTGAACACTCCGGGCCGGTTCCACCTGCCGCCTACCCGGGTGGAGGCCCTCTACCATCCTGAAACCTTCGGCGAGTTGCCCAATGCCGCCATCGAGGTGGAGCCGTGACCGGTCGTCATCGGACGGCGGTCCTGGCCGCGGCATTCCTGCTGAGCCTGGCGGTGGCCGGCCTCCTGGTGTGGCGATCCAGCCTTCCCCGCTTTGAGGAAGTCAGGGCCTCCTACCGATCCTCGGACCTGGTCCTGGTGGACCGGAAGGGGAGACTGCTGCACGAAATCCGGGTCGATCCTCACCGCCGTCGCCTGCAGTGGGTCCCTCTCGACGAGGTCTCGCCCGCCCTGACGGCGGCGGTGGTGGAAGCGGAAGACCGACGCTTCTTCCGGCACTCAGGCGTCGACTGGCGGGCGGTTTCCGCCGCGGTCTGGTGGAAGATGACCGGCAGAGGGGAGCGGGGAGCCAGCACCATCAGCATGCAGCTCGCAGGGCTGCTGAACCCGGCACTGACGCCGCCGGCGGGACGGCGGAGTCTGCTCCAGAAACTGCGCCAACTGGTGACGGCCTCCCTGCTGGACGGACTGTGGTCCAAAGCCGAGATTCTGGAGGCCTACCTGAATCTGGTCTCCTTCCGGGGCGAGCTGCAGGGGGTCGGCTCAGCCGCCCGCGGACTCTTTCGGAAAGAACCGCATGGGCTTACCGCCGCTGAAGCGGCCGTTTTGGCAGCCCTGATCCGGTCTCCGGAGGCCCCCATGGAGCAGGTCCGGGCTCGTGCCCTGCGGCTGGCGGCCGCCTTGGACGCCTCCCCGGCGGTGACGGAGATCGACGCAGTCGCCGCCGTGGTCGGGAGTCCCTACCGCGTCCGGCCGCAGGCCGACCTGGCGCCGCATGTGGCGCGGCTGCTGGCGGCGGCTCATCCCGACCTTACCTCGGGAGTCCTCCGGACCTCGCTGGACTGCGACCTGCAGAGCTACGCGCTGGCTCAGGTCCAGCGGCGGCTGGGCGAACTGTCGAACCGGAATGTCCGGGATGCAGCGGTGCTGGCGGTGGACGTGGGAACCGGAGAGGTCCTGGCCTACGTGGGGAACGGGGCGGCGTTTTCCAGCGCCCGCCATGTGGACGGAGTCCGGGCGCCGCGTCAGGCCGGATCCACGCTGAAACCCTTTCTCTACGCCACCGCTTTTGAACTGGGGTTGCTGACTCCGGCCACCCTCATCGACGACAGCCCGGTGAACCTGATGGTGAGCGGAGGAATCTACCGTCCGGACAACTATGACCACCGGTTCCGCGGTCCGGTGACCGTCCGGATGGCGCTGGGCTCCTCCCTGAACATCCCTGCGGTGCAGGTACTGGAGCTGTTGGGCCGGGAGAGGTTCCTGAGCCGGCTGGAGCAGTTCGGCTTCAGGTCGCTGCGCTCGCCGGAATACTACGGCCCGTCTCTGGCCCTGGGCTCCGCCGACGTAACGCTGTGGGATCTGACGGCCGCCTACCTCGCCTTGGCCCGGGGCGGGGAACGGCTGGAGCTGCGTCTGGAGCCGGGTACGCCGGGACCCGGCAGCCCTGTGGTGAGTCCGGAGGCGGCATTCCTGGTATCGGATATCCTGTCCGACCGCGAAGCCCGCAGCGCCACCTTCAGCCTCGAGAGTCCGCTGGCGACAGCCTTCTGGACGGCGGTCAAGACCGGCACCAGCAAGGACATGCGGGACAACTGGTGCGTCGGATACTCGTCGCTCTACGTGGTCGGCGTCTGGGTGGGGAACTTTTCCGGCGAACCCATGTGGGACGTGTCCGGGGTGACCGGAGCCGCGCCGATCTGGCTTGATCTGATCAGCTTCCTGCACCGCCGGGAGCCGTCACTGCCGCCGTCTCCGCCCGCCTGCGTCGAGCGGGTGAGGGTGGAGGTTGACACGGGGGCGGGACCGGTTGACGAGTGGTTCGTCCGCGGCAGCGCGCCGGTCCGGGTGCGCCGGGCGGCAAAGGTTGCCCGGCCGCGCATTCTCTATCCTCCCGCCGGAACCATCGTGGCCGTGGATCCAGACATCCCGCCGGCCAACCAGGCGGTCTTTTTCGAAGCGGAGCCCGCCACCGGGGAGGCATGGTGGGAACTCAACGGGCGGCGGATGGGGGACGCGTCCGGCCTGGTGGCCTGGCGGCCCCGGGTGGGGCGGTATCACCTCAGGCTCGTCTCCCGGCAGGGCATGCCGCTGGACGAGGTGGAGTTCTTCGTCCGCGGCCCGGAGCGCGCAAGGTAGCGGATTGCGTGGTTCCTGGGTTGAGCAGTCGGTGGGCGTCTGCTCAGCGGTTCAGAGTACCCCGAAGGGGTAACGACCACGGCAGCCCCGGGCCGAGCGCCCGCGGTGCCGCGCCGCCGGTTCACCCTTGGAATTCCCGGAAGGAACAACCCTTCAAACCCTTGAACCGCTCTCTCCCCCCACCGTCAGGACGGCCTCCGCGGTCAGCCTCCAGCCGTCCCGCTCGCCGCGGCTCAGCCGGGGGTAAGCGGCGCCGGCGATCATGGCGGCATTGTCGGTGGTGAGCGCCGGACGGGGAAAGAGCACCGGGAGACCCGCCGGCGCGAAGTGCGTTTCCAGCGCCGCCCGCAAAGCCCGGTTACAGGAAACTCCCCCCGAGACGTGGATGGCCCGCACCTTAAGTCCCCGCAATGCCCTCTCCAGACGGTCGATCAACTGATCGATGACCGCCTGCTGGAAGGACGCCGCCAGGTCCAGCACCGCCGGGGGGAGCTGTTCGGGATCCAGGGGAAATGGCAGCCCGAGGCTGCGGGCGTGTCGCAGGGCAGCCGTCTTGAGGCCGCTGTAGCTGAAGTCCAGCGAGCCGTCGCTGAAACGCGGGACCGCGAAGTCCACCGCCCGCGGGTTCCCCTGGCGCGCCAGCCGCTCGATCACCGGTCCCCCCGGATAACCGAGACCCAGGAACTTGGCCAGCTTGTCCAGCGCTTCGCCGGCGGCGTCATCCCGCGTCCGGGCCAGCAGTCGGTAGTCGCGGCGCCCCTGTTCCAGATAGTAGAGATTGGTGTGGCCGCCCGAGACCACCAGGGAGAGAGCTGGCGTCGGCGCCTCCGGATGTTCCAGGAAAACCGAGTAGAGATGGCCCTCCAGATGGTTGACTCCCACGTAGGGAAGACCGCGGGCGTAGGCCAGTGCCTTGGCGTAAGTGAGACCCACCAGCAAGGCTCCCACCAGTCCCGGCCCCCGCGTGACGGCGATGCCGCCCAGGTCCTGCCAGCCGACACCCGCCTCCCCCAGGGCCCTCTCCACCACATAGCAGATGTTGTCCACGTGTTCCCGGCTGGCCAGCTCCGGAACGACACCTCCATAGTTGTGATGAACCTTGACCTGGGAGGCAACGACGCTGGAGCGGATCCGGACCCCATCCTCCACCACCGCCGCGGCCGTCTCATCGCAACTGGTTTCGATACCAAGCACGTTCATGGTTGTCGGACCGCCCGGCGATACAGTTCCTGCAGGCTCTCCCGGTACGGACTGCGGGCGATGCCTGCTTCGGTAATGATCGCTGACACCAGGTGGTTGGGAGTGACGTCGAAGGCCGGGTTTTCCACCTGGATCGCTTCCGGTGCCACCCGAACGCCCTGCAGGTCGGTCACCTCAGTGACGGGACGCTGCTCGATAGGGATCTGGTCTCCGGTCGGCGTCCCCAGGTCGATGGTGGACAGCGGCGCCGCCACATAGAAGGGGATTCCGTGGGCATGGGCCAGGACGGCGACGCTGTAAGTACCGATCTTGTTGGCGACATCCCCGTTGGCGGCGATGCGGTCGGCGCCGACCACCACCGCCTGGATCCGTCCCGACTTCATGAAATGGCCTGCCATGTTGTCGGTAATCAGGGTGCAGGGGATGCCGTCGCGGCTCAGTTCCCAGGCGGTGAGGCGGGCACCCTGAAGGAAGGGTCGGGTCTCGTCGGCAAACACCTGGACCGCCTTGCCATGCTCCACGGCGGCGCGGATGACTCCCAACGCCGTGCCGTAGCCGGCGGTGGCCAGCGCCCCGGCGTTACAGTGGGTCAGGACCGTGCTCGGCGAAGCCAGGAGCTGCTGCCCGTGCTCTCCGATCCGGCGATTGATCTCGATGTCTTCCTGGTGGATGCGCAAGACCTCCTGGACCAGGGCGGACTGAATCTCTTCCAGGGGGCGGTCCTGGACGGAGGCGAATACGGAGGCCATCCGCTCGGTAGCCCAGAAGAGGTTGCGGGCGGTGGGGCGGGTAGCGTCCAGCAGTCGGCGGATGCGGCCGAACTCCTCGGCGATCCCGTTGCGGGAGGTGAGCCGGCGGATCCCCAGCGCGACGCCCATCGCCGCCGCCACCCCGATGGCGGGGGCGCCGCGGATCACCATCGAGCGGATGGCTTCCGCCACTTCTTCGGGCGTCCGGCAGGTGACGTACACCTCCTGTCCCGGCAGGAGCCTCTGGTCGATCATGACAACCCCGGCATCGGACCATTCGATGGTGCGAATCATGCCAGCAAGGTAGCAGCTTCGTCGGAAATCCGGCAACCGAGAGGGAGGAGTCAGGAGTCTGGAAGCAGGAGACGACGGTCAGCGCTGCGGCCGTGCGGCGTTCAGCAGCTCCGCCCGGAACCGGGCCTCCAGGTCGGCCAGGTACCCGCTCTGGCCGCCCAGGAGGTCGGCGGTAGCCGCCACCACCCGCCCCAGCATCCGGCGTTCCTGCTCCAGGTAGCTCTCCCGCAACGCCTCATCGGTCCGCGCCTGGGGCCGCAGACGCTGCCAGGCGCCGGCGGCCCGGACAAACGTGGCCCGGTTCAGCCGCAGGATCTGCCGGAACACGCTGGTCACCGGCGACATGTCCACGCCGGCCAGTGTCCGGGCCACACAGGACCGAACGAAGGAGCCGCCGGCCACCGTGAATGGAGGCGCGATCCATCCCTGGTGGAGGGCCGCATCCAGCAGGAAACCCTCGTGAAAGATCCGCGAAGCGCGGTCGCCCGCCTGCTTGACCGCCAGCACGATGAGCAGCTTGCGGAAGACGCTCCGGAGGAAGTATCCGACCAGACGCAGGGGCAGTCCGATCACCCAGAACAACGCCTGGTACAGACATCCGCGGTGAGCACCGGGAGGAGGGACCAGGAACGCCGCCAGGACTTCGGGCGCGAGCTCCAGCCTCCGCTGCCGGAACAGTTCCTTCACCATCCGCCGGCGGATCCACTCCCCGGCCCAGTCGTCCACCCAGGGGAAGGGAATCAGTGCAGTCAAGCCGCCCACCAGGCTGTAGAAGATCAGGCGGTCCAGCTCCGAGCAGTGCGGCGGTTGGGGGTTGACGGCGTTCACGGCGATCGGCGGCCGGCCGGCGGCACCGCCGACAGCAGGCTGAGTCGGTAGGTTCCAAACAGTTCCTGGGCCACCAGGCCCCCGCCGGCACTGACCAGAAGGTAGCCGCCGAGTTGCCGGCCGAGACCCGGTACCATGTTCGCCAGCACCTGGGAGACCCGATGTCCCGCCGGCAACCGCAACCGCCCTGCAGCCGCCGTGGTGCCGTCGGGCCGGTGAACCTGGATGGTCACGTCGACCGGTTCCGGTCCCGGGTTGAACATTGCCAGTCCGGTGAAATACTCCTTGGGGACCTCCGCCACGTGGCCGAAAAGCAGCTCCCGCAGCGGTTGTTCCTGAAGGGGCGCGGCCGCTACGTAGCTCAGGTCCTCGGTACCGAAGACGATGTTACCGGCGATGCCGTCGCCGGAGGCCTCCACCACCAGCGAGCCGATCACAGGCTCGTCCGAGGTGCCCGAGCCGTCCCCGGCGGAGCCTGCATCCAACAACACTACACCGCCGGGCTCCACCCGTAGCTGCTCGGGCCGGCCCCATTCCAGACCGTCATCGGTGACCACGCGGACGGTCAGGTCGCGGCTTTCGGTTGCGCCGTTGACCAGCTTGAGCGAGCTGAAAAGGAGGCCTGGGATGCGGGCCCAATGAGGGGAATACAGTCGGGTGCCCGCGGCCGGCACTGCTCCGTTCGCCGCGAAAAGCGAGCGTCCGGCGACTTCTACGGCCGCTGACGCGTGGACACCTTCGCCCTGGAGCACCTCCACCAGCACCTCGCCCTCCACCTCCGTTTCGCCGAAGAGTTCAGCGGGGGTTCCCCGGAGCGCCTCACCGCCTGCCAGGGTTCGTTCCACAATCACCGGTGCGCCTCCGCGGCTCGTGGTTCCGCTCAGACCCAGCCGGATCCGTGCCGAGGTCTGGTGCGGGTTGACGACCGAGATCCGGGTCACCGCGGGGGCACCCCGGAACGCAGCGCTTCCCTGATGGACCCGGGTGAGCAGCACCCGCCGGCGGGCTACGCGTTCCCCGGCCACTCCGTCGAGCCGGGTCAGTTGCATGTCTCCCATCTGGAGAAACGCTTCCACTTCCTCCCGTTCCACATTGAGTTCCAGCCAGCCGCCGGCGGGCAGCGAGGCCGGCTTCCCGAACAGATCCGTCAGCAGCCAGGCCTGCCGCTGTCCTGCGGGAAGGAGGATGTCGGTGGTGGTCTGGGGAAAAAACGACTCCGGGTCCGGGTGCAACAGCAGCCGGACCCGCGCATCTGCGGGACCCGGGTTGGACAGGGCGATGCCCGCAAAGCCTCCGGCATGGAACTCGAAGTCCGGGACCACCAGGCGATGCTCGAACGGCGCGACTTCCACTTCGTACCAAAGTGTCCGGTGAGCGGGGCTCAAGCGGAATCGGGAACGGCCCTCGGCGTCCGCCACCGGCACCGGGGAACTCCTGCTGCCGGTGGGATCCAGCGCGAAGACCTGCACCTGCGTGGAGGGGAAGGGGAGGGTGATTTCCGCCTCGATCCCCTCCACCACCACCGGTGCCGTACCGGAGTTGGACAGGGTCAGGTCGACGTCGGCCGGCGGCGGGAAGCCCGCCGGTTGTCCCGAGGGATATCGGCTCCATTGCTGTCCGGTATTGATTGCCATCCCCAGGGCGGAGACCAGCAACCTTCGAGTGGGCGAGGGCGGGCCTGGTTCGGAGATGAGGATGGCTGCCCAGCCCTGCAGCAGCTCGCCCCCACGAATGATCGTCTGTCCGAGGGTGAACTCCCTGCCGGCGACATATCCCACCACGCCTTGGGTGCCGGCGGTATTGATGACCAGCACTCCCTGATCCGGGTCCCAGGCAAGTTCTCCGTTATCCGACACCACAGGACCTGTCTCGGGTACCAGGAGATCGTCCGGAGATCCCGTCACCACAGGATGTTCACCGGTTGCCAGCTCGATACGGTGTGCCAGCGCCTGCCGGCGGCGGACGCCCACGTGGCCCGCATCCATCAGGCGCCATGCACCCACCGACGGCACCAGTTCCCGCTCCTGCTGTTCACTGAGCGCCGCCGTCACTGCCCTTCGTGCCGGGGAGACGTGGCCCCGACGGAACATGCAGGCGGCATGGAGAAAGCCGATCATCTTGACCGGGTCACGGTGGAGGTCGAAGTAGCGCGCCAGGCGATCCTGGCGCCAATCGAGGTCGCCGTCGGCGTAGGTATAGCCGTAGATGGCGTCCCAGTCCTGGAACGCCCCATAGGCGGACAGCAGGAGCATGGTCTCGGCGCCGAACGACAGCGGCCAGGGATGGTTGTACTCGGACACCGAGAACGGTTTTCCCCTGACCCGTTTCAGGGCGAGGGCGGTGACGGTGCCGCCGTCGCGTTCCTTGAGCATGGTGGAGTTCCGGTACCACCAGGGTCCGTTCCAGCCGTCCGCGAACTGCGGATGCTGCCAGTAGGCATGGGAATCCACGGCATCGAACTGCGCCATCAGGTTGGGCGTGCTGGTGCCCACAATGGTGCCCATGACCAGTGCCTTCAGCTTCAGCTCACCCTTCAGGTAATCCCGCATCTCCAGCCAGTAGTCCCGTTCCAGCTTCCACAGGAAGTCCCCCCAGTCCAGGCGGGCGCGTTCCGTCCGCTGGGCCGCTTCGGAGCGCAGGAACATCCGCATGGTTCGCTGGTCCAGGTTCTCGTCGGGAAAGACGCCGACCGTGCCACCGGGAGCCAGCGAGACATCGGCGAAGGAGTAGGTGGCGAGCTGGTCGGCCATGCGGCGGAAGTTGAGGCGGGCGTTGCCGTCTGCACCGGTGAGCGTGAGGGTGTAATCAAAACGCTGCCAGACGGTGGTGACTTCGAACTGGCGGGCGAACCCCAGGTTGTGCCAGGGGTCGTGCGCCTGTTCCACGACCACTTCCAGGGTCTTCCTCCGGTCGGCTTTCGCCCAGAAGCTCAGGGTGTAGACGCGTCCCGGCTCGGCGCTGAGCCCGCCCTGGTTGAACTGGACGTGCCACCAGTCGCCGCCGGTACGGGTCACCTTCAGTTCGGCCGCGGGCTTGCCCGAGGGTCCGGCGCCGGGCCGCACCTGGGCGGTCACCGCCGCACCCGAGTGCTGTTCAACGTTCCAGGAGCTCAGCCCCGAGGTGAAATCCCGGTTGCGGAGCATCTGGGGCCCGGCCGGTGTGGTCAGTGTCCAAGCGTCCCGCAAGGCATCGTGGGTGCCGTAGAGCCCCGCCAGGTACTGATTCCACTTGACCCGTACCTGGTTCGAGAAGACAGGCGGAAGGACGTCCATCTGGCCCCCATGCCAGGCGTGGATGAGGCCGTGTTCGTTCACCACTTCCACAAAAGCCAGTGCCGGCTCCTCGGTGTACTTCACGCCGGTATAAGGATTGACGCGGTCCAGTACCTGGCGTGCGTACTCCTTCTGCAGGGCGATCATGGTGGGATCGAACATCGCCGGGGTCTGTTTCTCTTTCCAGCCCAGCAAACCGATGGCGGGGTCGATTCCGTCGGCGGAATGGAAGTCCCTGCCGGTGAGAAGGTTGAAGTTTGTGTAGATGCCGCTTGCCTTCAGCCGGGCCAGGAAATAGTCCATCCGGTCGAGCATTTCGGGATCGAGCCGGCGGGTGCCGGGCCCCGAGCGGTCGAAGATGACTTTGCCGCCGAAGTCGGCGTCGATCAGATGGATGCGCACGAGGTTGATGCCGAACCGGGCGAGCCGGCGGGCGATGGCATCGGCGTCGGCTTTCAGTGGAGCCCCCGACCGCCAGGTGAAGTTGACCCCAAGAAACCGGATCCTTTCGGGGCCGGCGTACAGATGTCCGTCACTCCCCACCCGGATGAAACCCTGGGACCCTGCAGGCTGGTGGTTCATCCAGGAGAGGTTGGTGAAGTTCGGGGAGGCGTCGTCCCAAGGTAACTGAAACGGGACGAGTTGGGACTGGGCGCTTGAAACGGCGGAGGCAGCCGACAGAAAGGCTGCGATCAGCAGACAGCGGCGCCACTGAGTCATCGTTGCTCCTCCTCTCCGCTTTGTCCCGCACCAGGCGGATGCCGCAGATCGCGTGAAACGGACGGATCCCCCCAGTTCGCGGTCGGGCGCGGACCGTGCCGAGTCCGCGAAAGCGGCCCTTACAGTTTCAGCGGCCGGTGTTCAGATCGGCCAACCATGCCCGTGCGAACTCGCGGGCGGCTTCCACAGTCTCCCGTCCCGCCCGGTAACAGAGTTTCCAGGAGGCGGGTTTGCTTTCATAGGCCGGGTTCTCGAAGATCAGGGTCCCGTCACTGCGGGCCTTCAGCTTCGCCGTGTAGTCCACCCCCTCCGACTCTCGGAGAAACTGCTCCAGCCGCAGCCGGATCATGGCCCGGGGGTCCTCTGGATACTCCCGCTCCCACCGGGCCAGCCGTTCCCGATATTCCAGGTCAGCCTCTGCCGCCTGCTGCCGCTTGAACTCGTCCATCTCGGAGGAAAACATGGGATTGTCCGGATCGTCGGCCGCTTTGAGCTGCTCCCGCAGGAAGGCGATGGTCTGTTCGATCCCTTCCCGGTACTCCGCCGGCGTGGACTTGAGCAGCTCCTCGGCCCGGCGGAGTCCCTCGACGAGACTTTGCTTGTACTCTTGCCGGTCCTGTTCGATGGTGCTCGGCGGCTCCGGCGGGGCGGGCCTGCGGCTGTCCCTGAGTTCGCGATACTGCGCGGCGAAGGAGTCGGACTCCAGGTAAGTCCGGGCGAAAGCTCCCAGTCCGGCCACGATTCCAGCCCGCACGGCGGGCGGAATCTGTTTCAGCGTCCGGCTGGAAGGAGAGGAGAGAGAGCCTTCGACGACACTGCTGAGGATGTGTCCGCGGGCCGCTTCTCCCGATATCCCAATCTGCTTGAGGGCATCGCCGGCATCTCCCTGCATGGCGAACAGCGCTGCCCAGCCCAGCACCCCAGTTCCTGCAGCCAGTACGATCAGCCTTCTTTGCATTGTCCTTCGCATGATGGTCCTCCCAGGCCAAATCCAGAACCAAATCCCCGCCAACCTTTCCCCGCAACCAGTAAACCTTGGAGCCTAGGTTGCCTCTGAAGCCCCCAGCCCTCAACTCCCTCCCTTCAGTTCCCGGCGGACGTGTTCCCGCAGCCGGTCCCGATAACCGTCCCAGGGGGCGAGCCGGTTGTCCAGCCACCGCCGATCTTCCTCGAGCCGGGCCGCGGACCCCTGCAGGGCGACCGCCAGAGGTTCCGGCGCCGGCCCGCCCAGGGTGCGACGGACGTTGACGAAGTGCCGGGGCGAAAGGATTTGCTCCAACCGTTCCGGCGAGCAGTCGGGTATCCAGCCGAGAGTCTCCTGGGCTGCCGCCGCGAATGCCTCCGCCAGGCCGCTGCCTGCCTCGCAGCGCTCCACCAGCAAAGAGCAAAGCCGATGGGCGTCCCGGAACGCCACACCGTGGTCGCGCGCCAGCGTATCGGCCAGCTCGGTCAGGGTGATCCAGTGGCGAGCGGCCTCGTTCTCCAGGGAAGCCGCGTCAAAGGCGGCCGATTCCAGAGCGGAAGCCAGGAGCTTCAGGCCAGCGGCGGCGTCCATGAACGCCGCATCCGCCACCGGCTGCAGATCGTCCTCGGCATCGACAATGTCGCCGAAAGGAGTGTTGTGGAACATCTGGAACACCGCCGATGCCGCCCCCAGCGCCCGCGAGGCGAGTGCACGGCTGTGCTCCAGGGCGACCGGGTTGCGTTTCTGGGGCATGATGCTGCTGATCTGGACGAAGCCGTCCCCCAGGCGGAGGTAGCCCAGCTCGTTGGTGGACCACAGCAGCAGGTCCTGGACGAAGCGTCCAAGCTGGATACACAACACCATGACGGCGCCCATGCCCTCCAAGAGATAGTCCGCCGCCGCGATGCCGCCGTAGGTGTTGCCGTCGGGCCCGTCGAAGGCCAGCAGTTCCGCGGTCAGGTGGCGATCGATGGGGAAGCCGGTGCCGGTGATCGCACAGGAGCCCAAGGGACAGCGGTTTACCGTAGCCAGGGCGTGGCGCAGCCGATCGCTGTCGCGCTCCAGATGCTCCACGACCGCCAGCAGGTAGTGCCCCACCGTCGACGGCTGGGCCGCCTGTCCGTGGGTATGCAGAGGGATCAGAGTGGCCTGCTCCCGTTCGGCCAGCTTCAGCAACGCCGCCCGCAGGGTCCAGACACCCTGGGCCACCGCCGCCAGCCGTCGGCGGGCCCGAAGCCGGTACAGCGTCAGGTCAATGTCGTTGCGGCTGCGGGCGGTGTGCAGGCGTCCGGCGGTGTCGGCTCCGCAGATCTCCGCCAGGCGACGTTCCAGGTAGAAAAAGAAGTCCTCGTCGCGGCCGTCAAATCCCGCGCGCTGCAAGTCCTCCCCTGAAAGCGAGTCGAGAGCCGAGCAGAGCCTCTCACCGGTCTCCCGTTCGATGATTCCCGTCCGGACCAGCATCAGGAGATGGGCGTAGTGGATGTCCATCAGCTCTTCACCGAAGGCGTCGCGGAAGTCCCGGAAGATGGGGCCCAGAATCGTCTCAACGTACTCGGGGGCGAATTTCATGCTCGGTCAATCCCTACAGAACGTATTGAAAGGACCTGGTTCGGAGCCGTTTCACATGAGGAAGTACAGGAGCTGGCACACCACGGTGATCGCAATCAGGGCAACCGGATAAACACCGGTGTAGGCCAGAACCGGTTCGGGCCGGCTGGTCAGGGCACTGGCCGCACCCAGTGCCGGTGTGGCGGTCATGGCGCCGCTGACGGCTCCCAGGACGGTCAGGAGGTCCAGCCGATACCACCACCAGCTTACAGCCAACCCCACCGCCGACGAAGCCAGGGTAATAACGGCTCCTGCCAGCAGGAGCGCCCATCCGGTCGACGACAGCACGGCGGTCAGCCCGGTGCCCGCACTGGTCCCCGCACCGGCCAGGAACAGCACCAGGCCGAGCTGCTGAAGGATGTACTTCGCACCCCGGGGAGTCCGGACGTTGAGGCTGCCGATGCGGCCGTAATGCGCCAGGACCAGACTCACCAGCAGAGGACCGCCGGCCAACCCCAGCCGGAAGACGGCCCCGCCCGGCAAGGTGAACTCCCGGTAGGCCAGCACCACGCCCGCCACGATCCCCAACGACAGGGCCGCGATGCTGGTTTCGTGGATCCGCTTTTCCTGCTGGCCCACCGCCTCCGCGAAGCGTTCGCAGTCGGAACGTGAGCCGGTCACCCGCAGGGTATCCCCGAGTTCCAGCACGTAATCGCCGGTAGGGGCGAAGTCCAGTTCCTCACGGAAGACCCGGCTGACGACCACACCGAAAGTGGCGGGCAACTGGAGCCGGGCCAAGCTGCGTCCCACCATGTCGGCATTGGAGACCACCACATCCCTGGCCACCACATCGGTGGTGTTGAAAATCTCGTCTCCCTGGACCTCTTCACCGAAGAGGAGCGGCAGCTTGTCGAGTTCAGCGCGGCGGCCCACCGCCACCAGCACATCTCCGGCCTGCAGGGTGACATTGCGGAGGGCCGGGATCACGCGTCCTTCCCGGGAGATCCGGGTGATGTTGACCTCGCTGAGGCGGTGCACCTGGAGGTCCGCCAGGGTCCGGCCGATGCAGGCCGGGTTGCTGAGGCGGTATTGGCGTCGCTGCAGCTTCTCGGTATCCGCCTCCACCGACTTGAGCCGCTGTTCCTCCCGGTTCAGATCGATCCGCAACAGGCGGGGCAGCAACTGGACAAACAGGACCACTCCCACGACGCCGAAGGGATAGGCGATGCCGTAGCCCAAAGTCACCAGCGGGCTGCGGGCCGCATCGGTTGCCGCTGCCAAACCTGGCGTGCTGGTCAGCGCGCCGGCATACATCCCCACTGCCAGGCCGGGGTCCAGGTCGAGCAGGTGAGCGGCGATCCACGTCATGGCGGCACCAGCCCCCACCACCCACAGCCCGATCTTGGCGAACACGAGTCCGCGGCGGCGAAACTGGTTGAAGAACCGCGGACCCGCCTGCAGACCCACGGCGTACACAAACAGAATGATCCCCAGTTCCTGGAGGTCGGCGGGGAGGCGCAGACCCAGATGGCCGAAAGCCAGCCCCACGAAAAGGACACCTGAGGCGCCCAGCGAGAGGCCGGCGATCCTCAGCCCCCCCAGCAGCGAACCCAGCGCCACCACCACGAACAGTGCCGCCACCGGATGGGCGCCCAGACTTTGCAGCAGTGCTTCCACTTTGCCACCCTCCGGTGTCCGGCTCCGGATCCGAGGCCGGTTCCCGGTCCCGCGGACAACTAGACGATTACCTGGCGTCGGCGGTCCCAGCGCACCAGCCTGCCCTGGCGGAAAGACTCGTAGGCCATCAGCACCGTGACGATCTCCTCCCAGGCCGTGTCGATGTTGCCCCGGGTCGGCCGGCCCTCCTGGATGCCACGCAGCCAGTCGCCCACGTGGCTCGTCTCCTCAAAAGAGGCCTGCGGACGATGAACCTCCAGCGGTTGGGTCCGGGGATTCCACGAAGCATCGGCGCTGCGACGGCGTCCGATCTCGTCCTGATGTTTCGTGGACTGCTGCTCGGCATAGAGCTTGACCTCGGAGCCCGAGATGTCGATGGCACCGTCCTTGCCCATGATCTGGACACCGGTGCCGTAATGGTCGGACATGGCCAGGTGGGAGTAGTTGATGGAAAGTCCCCGCTCGGGATAGTCGAAGACGGCGTTCCAGGTGTCGGGGGTCTCCCGTCCGTCCCGCCAGTAGTACACGCCGCCGGTGGCGATGCAGGTGTCGGGGATACCCATACCCAGGATGGCGTTGATCAGGTCCAGGGCATGGCTCTGCAGGTCGCCGGCCACGCCGTTGGTGTAGTCCCAGTAGCAGCGCCAGTGAAAGAACCGGTGGGGATGGAAGGGATGGCGGCGGACGTTGGCCTGGAAGCGGTCCCAGTCGATATGTTGGGGATCCGCGTCGGCGGGCATCTCGAAGTTGGTATAGAAGCCATACCAGCGCAAGTAGGGCTGGATGCTGTTGCGGTAGTGCTGGGCCCGGACGTGAACCACCGGGCCGGTAACCTGTTGCAGAACGAGCTCCCGCGCCTTCCAGGCGGTGGGGTCGCTGCGGAGGTTGTGACCCAACTGGAAGGCAATACCCGCTTCTCTCACCGCCTGGACCAGTTCCCGGGCTTCTTCCAGGGTGTTGACGAACGGTTTCTCCAGGTAAACATGTTTGCCTGCGGCGACGGCTTCCGCGGCGATCCGGTAATGCCAGTGGTCGGGGACGGCGATGATCACGGCATCGATGTCCGGATCGTCCACGATGTCCTCGTGGCGCTTGGTGGTCCGGACGGCGGGATTGGCCGCCCGCTCCGCGCCGCGCTTGAGAAAGCCGTCGTAAAGGTCGCACACGGCGCGGTACTGGAAAGCCGGAAACCGCCGCGCCTCGGCCATGAGTTCATAACCCCGCACCCCGACGCCGATCTGGGCGAGTCCCAGCACACTGTTGGGACTGCGCTGCGAGAGGATGGCGGGAGCCGCGGCGGCGGCGCCGGCAGCGGAAGCTGCGGAAAGGAAACCCCTGCGATGGAGAGTCTTGCCTGAGCTGGTCATGGCTGTGATCCTAGCTCAGCGGCAGGCGGAAGGGTAGCTCCTCTGCGGTTCCGGTGAAAGTGAAGCTGGCGGCCGGCGGAAGCGGGATGTATCCTGTCCCCGCCGTGAAGGCGGGTCAACCACGAACCGGGCGGCGCGTCTGAACCAGCGATGATCCGAGTCATCCGCGCGGTGCGTGAGTACCGAGTCCCAGGGAGGAAACCATGTCTGAGTCTGAGTCGAATCTGAATCGCCGCCGTTTCATCAAACGCTCCACCGGTGCGGCTGCCGCTGCGCTTGCGGCGCCTGCCTTTGTTCCGTCGCGGGCATTTGGCGCCAATGACCGCGTCAACGTCGCGGTGCTTGGGGTCAACGGTCGGGGCCGCGACCACATCCGGGGTTTCATGGAGGTCCCCGGGGTCCAGGTGGTCACGGTCTGCGATCCGGATGCCGAGGTGGCGGCGAAGCGTGCCCAGGAGTTCAACGAGAAGTATGGCCGTCCGGTGAAGACCGAGCAGGATCTGAGGCGGGTCCTGCAGGATCCCGATGTGCACGCCGTGTCCATCGCCACCCCCAACCACTGGCATTCGCTGGCCACCATCTGGGCCTGCCAGGCCGGCAAGGATGTCTATGTCGAGAAGCCCGGCTCCCACAACATCTGGGAAGGGCGCAAGATGGTGGAAGCGGCCTACAAGTACGACCGGATCGTCCAGCACGGCGTCCAGCTCCGCAGTTCTCCCGCGCTGCAGGAGGCGGTGGATCACCTGCGGAAAGGGACGATCGGCAAGGTCTACATGGCGCGGGGACTGGTCTTCCGCTGGCGTCCCAGCATCGGCCACAAGCCCATGGAACCGGCTCCGCCCACCCTGGACTACAACCTCTGGCTGGGTCCGGCCCAGGAACGCCCCTTTTCACGCAACTTCGTGCACTACAACTGGCACTGGCAGTGGGACTTCGGCAACGGCGACCTGGGCAACCAGGGCATCCATCAGACCGACATGTGCCTGTGGGGCCTGGGCGTGGGGTTGCCGAACCGGATCACCGCCATGGGCGGCAAGTACCTCTGGGACGACGCCAAGGAGACCCCGGAGGTACTGTCGGCGATCTTCCAGTACCCGGACCAGAACAAGATGATCGAGTTCGAGGTGCGTCCGTGGTGTACCAACCTGGAGGACGGCGCGGGGGTCGGCAACATCTTCTACGGCTCCGAGGGCTACATGGTGATTCACGGCTACGGGAAGTACCAGACCTTCCTGGGCCAGAAGCGCGAGCCGGGCCCCTCGGGCGAAGGAGAAGGGGACCATTACGCCAACTTCATCGAGGCGGTGCGCAAGCGCGACCGGTCGCTGCTGAATGGTCCCGTCGAGACGGCGCATCTGTCTTCCGGGCTCGCCCACCTCGGCAACATCGCTTTCCGGCTGGGACGGGTGGTGGAATTCGATCCGGAGCGCGAACGGTTTGTGGATGATCCTGAGGCGGACCGTTACCTGCGCCGGGACTACCGTCCGCCCTTCGTGGTTCCGGAGCAGGTGTGAGCGGGAGTCGGGAAAAAGGGGAGTCAGGAAACGGGAGTCAGGAGTCGGGAGACGGGAGTCGGGAGGGGTAAGAAGCACGACCGTCCCGACCAGCGTTTCCCGAATCCCGTTTCCCGGCCCCCGATCCCTCCCTCCTGATTTCTGTTTCCTGACTCCTGACTGCCGCCTCCCGCCGATACGGCAACGGATCCTCCAGTCCGCACTCGGCAAAACCGCGCAGTCGCAGGCGGCAGGCATCACAGAGGCCGCAAGCCCGTCCCCGGCGGTCGGGGTCGTAACAGGTGTGGGTCAGGCTGAAATCGACACCGAGGTCCGTACCGAGCCGGATGATCTGCGCCTTGGTGAGCTGGATCAGAGGAGTGTGAATCCGCAGTTCCCGGCCCTCCTCGACGCCCACCCGCGTCGCCAGGCGGGCGAGCCGCTCGAAGGCCTGAATATACTCCGGCCGACAGTCCGGGTAGCCGCTGTAGTCCAGCGCGTTGACTCCGATGAAGAGGTCCGAGGAGCCGAGGACCTCCGCCCAGCCCAAGGCGAAGGAGAGGAAAATCGTGTTGCGGGCCGGAACATAGGTCACAGGGATTTCAGAAGTGTCCAGTGCCCGGTTTCGGGGGACGTCAATGTCATCGGTGAGCGCTGATCCGCCGAAGGCGCGCAGGTCGATCCGCAGCACCAGATGGCGGACGGCGCCCAGAGCCGCAGCCACCCGTCGGGCGGCCTTCAGCTCGAAGCGGTGCCGCTGTCCGTAATCGAAGGAAAGGGCGTACGTATCGAATCCCTGGCGGCGGGCGACCGCCAAAGTGGTGGCGGAGTCCATCCCTCCGCTGAGCAGTACCACAGCTTTCCGGTGTTCCTCCACGAAACAGATCTTCGCACAGGGACGGCGGCGTGTGATCGGGTGTCCGGATCCGGCGCTGCCGGCGTCCACGATTTGAGCTGAGGGAGCGGCCGGCCGCCTCGAGCCGCGACCCCTCACCTGTCGGCGGCAGTAACCCTCGCTCCCCGTCGTCCTTCCTTGCCTGCCGGAGCCGAAACAGGTAACCTTGAGCCTGAGGATTGACGCCGGATCCGCCCGGCGGAGTTGTTGACACGGGCTGGTTGATGGCGGACCGAGAGTCCGCGGGAGTCATTCAATAAAGCCATGCGAAACAAGCTTTTGGTTGCAGGACTGGCGACCTGTCTGGCCGTTGCGTCCCTGGCCGCGCAGAACACGCTGGAGGTCAAGGTTCAGGATGCGGCAGGCACCCCGCTGAACAAGGTGAAAGTGCAGCTCTGGGGCGTCCAGCAGAGCAAGGCCGACGATGAGAAGACAAACAAGCAGGGGACGGCCGTTTTCAACAAGCTCGGGGATGACTTCTACCGGGTGTGGATCCATGCCGAGGGCTTCGAACCCGCCCTGCACGAATTCATTTCCTTGCGGGGCGGCAGCCGGGAGACGGTCACGCTGACCCTCAGACCGGGTGCCGACCGCAACTTCTACTTCGAGGATCAGGCGGTTCTCGATCAGGCCAACCAGCTCCTGCGGGAGGGTGGCATGGCCCTTCAGAACCGCCAGTTCGAGATGGCGGAGAACCGTCTGAAAGCCGCCCTTCAGCTCAATCCCTCCGACCCCAATGCCCGACACAACCTGGGTTTGCTGTACCTGCAGTTGGGTCGCTTCGAAGAGGCCGAGCAGGTCCTGACGGAGCTGGTGGGACTGCTGGATCTGCTGGTCAATCTCGACAACCCCGCGGAGCCGCGTTTCAGCCAGCAGCGGGCCGATGTGCAGGAGCTGATCCGCAACATTCCGTTGCAGAAGCTGGTACGCGCCGCCGACCAGGCCATGGAAGCCAACAACTTTCCCGAGGCCCTGGCGAAGCTGGACGAGCTGGCCCGGGTCCAGCCGGACAACGCGAATGTCTACTACACCATGGCGGTGGCTCATGTCCGCATGAACCAGCTTGACGAAGCCGAGGCTCGCCTGGACAAGGCCATCCAACTCGATCCCAGCCAGCAGGCGTTCAAGAACCTCAAGGATCAGATCGTCCAGGCCCGCGAAACCCGCGCCAAGAATGAGGCCAAGTCAAAGGTTGCCGGTGTCCTTGAGCTCAACAAAGCCGGAAAGCACGCCGAAGCGGTCGCCCGCGCCAGGGAGGTCATGGATGAGGTCCCCGACGATCTCAAGAAGATCCTGTACGGCGAGATGGCCAATGCTTACCTGGCCCTGGAGCAGCAGGACGAGGGGATGGAGGCATACCGCCAGATGATGTTGCTGGCCGGCGACCCGGTGGACGAGGGCTTCTTCAAACTGGGACAGGAATATGTCAAGCGCGGCAAGCAGGCGCAGGCGCGCAAGGCGTTCCAGAAGGTCCTCGAGGTGAACCCGGACCATGCCGAGGCCTGTTACCAGCTGGGGATGGATTACTTCTACGAGCAGGGCGACAAGGAAAACGCCAAGCGACTGCTGGAAAAGTATCTGAAGGTGGGCAAGGACGAAGCCAACCTGGAAAACGCGCGCAACGTGCTGGTGGTCATCGAACGGAGCTGATGGGGCCGGGCGCTGCAGGAGAAAAAGGAGGACGCGTGGATCGAAGACGGTTCTTGGCCGCCGGCGCCGCCGCGGCGGGAGTCGCTGCCGACAGCCTGCAGAGAGCGGATGCGGCGGCAGCCACCCCTTTCCGGATGAAATACGCCCCCCACTTTGGCATGTTCCGGCACCATGCCGGCGAGGACCTGGTCGATCAGCTCAAGTTCATCGCCGATCAGGGCTTCCGGGCCTTCGAAGACAACGGCATGCGCAGCAGGCCGGTGGAAGTCCAGGAACGGATCGCCCGCGAGATGCAGCGGCTCGGTCTGGAGATGGGCGTGTTTGTGGCCACCGGCGATTTCCGCAACGTGACGTTTGCTTCCAGTGATCCCGCGGTGCGGGAAAAGTTCCTCCAGGACATCCGGGATTCGGTCGATGTGGCCAAACGGGTCAACGCCCGCTGGTGCACGGTGGTTCCAGGCTGTTACCACCAGGGAGTGGAATGGGGCTATCAGACCGCCAACGTCATCGACAACCTGAAGCGCTGCGCCGAAATCTGTGAACCGGCCGGACTGGTGATGGTGCTGGAGCCTTTGAACCCATGGCGCGACCATCCGGGGCTGTTCCTCACCGGCATTCCCCAGGCGTACCAGATCTGCCGGGCGGTGGGCAGCCCGTCCTGCAAGATCCTGGACGACCTTTACCACCAGCAGATCACCGAGGGGAATCTCATCCCCAACATTGAGCGCGCCTGGGACGAAATCGCGTACTTCCAGATCGGAGACAACCCCGGGCGAAAGGAGCCCACCACCGGCGAGATTAATTACCGGAACATCTTCAGGTACCTTCACGGGAAGGGTTACACCGGGATTTTGGGGATGGAGCACGGAGTCGCCGGCCAGGGGATCGAGGGAGAGAAGGCGCTGTTGCTGGCGTACCGGGAGTGCGACTCCTTCTGACGATGAATCCGCCGCCCTCGCTGGTGGAGACCGTGGAGCTGCTGGATACTTTGTCCAGCCGCGAGGAACGCATCGACATCCTCATGGCGCTGGCGGCCCGACTGCGTCCCGTTCCGGAACGGATCGCCCGGCGGCCATACCCCGAAAGCCACCGCGTGCCGGGGTGCGAATCGCAGGTGTACATCTGGGCCGAACCCCGTCCCGACGGCACCTCGGACTTTCATTTCGCGGTGGAAAATCCCCAGGGGGTGACCGCCCAGGCGCTGGCGGCGATCCTGCAGCAGTCCTGCTCGGGTGCGCCGGTGGACGAGATCCAGGCGATTCCCGAGGAGATCGTGTTCCGGATCTTCGGACGGGAGCTGTCGATTGCGAAGATCACCGGCCTGACCGGGATGATCCGGAAACTCAAAGAGGCAGTCAGGAGTCGGGAGACGGGAGTCAGGAGGGGGTGTTAGGATCGGGAGGCTGGAGCACCGGCCTGCCGTAAGCGGCCTTCTCCCGCCTGTGTATCCCGTTTCCGGCACCCGACCCCTCAGTTTGTCACCTGAACGGCCAGCCAGCTGACTCTCTCCGAATCTGACCTCTCGAACCTGGCTCCTTCAGTCCCCGAAACTCGTCCCCACGGCACGGGCTGCCCGCAGCACCGGATCATCCAACGGCACCTGACGGACCTTGTCTGCAACTTCCACGATGGGTACGGAGCCAAGCTCACCTCTGCGCATCACCACCAGGCGGTTGAACTGACGCGCACACAGCAGTTCGAAGGCATGGTGACCGAATCGAGTGGCCAGCAGGCGGTCGTAAGGCGTCGGAGTACCGCCGCGCTGGATATGGCCCAGCACCATCGAGCGGGCCTCCAGCCCGGTACGCCGCTCCACCTCCTGGGCGACCCAGCGGGCCACTCCCCCCAGGCGGATCGGGTCCGGCGACTTCTCGTCCACATGATCGACGAACCGCTCTCCTCCCCGCGGCACAGCCCCTTCTCCGGCGGCAATGATGGTGAACTTGCGTCCGAACCGGCTCCGTGAGACGCAGGTTTCAGCCACCTTGTCGATGTCGAAGGGAATCTCGGGGATCAGGATGACGTCGGCTCCGGATGCCGTCCCCGCATGCAACGCCAGCCAGCCTGCGTAGCGGCCCATCAGTTCCACCACCATCACCCGGTGATGGCTGCTGGCGGTGTCATGCACCTTGTCCAGGGCCTCGGCGGCGGTGGTGACCGCCGTGTCGTGACCGAACGTGACATCGGTTGACCACAGGTCGTTGTCGATGGTCTTGGGTACGCCCACGAAGTTCAGGCCCAGTTCAATGAGCTGCGCGGCGCCGGACATGGTCCCGTCGCCGCCGATCACCACGATTGCCTCCAGTCCGGCGCGTTCGGCGTGCTCCAGCACCTGCCGGCGCACATCCTTCTTGACCCAACCCCCGGAACCGTCGGGGACCGCATAGGCGGCCGGATTGGCCTTGTTGCTGGAACCCAGAATGGTGCCGCCGCGGGTGAGGATGTTGGAGACATCCATGTAGCCCAGGGGGTGCATGCGGTCCTCGATCAGCCCGAGATACCCGTCCTCGATTCCGATCACTTCCATGCCGGCTCGCACGGCCGGCTTCACCACCGCCCGGATCACCGCGTTGAGTCCCGGACAGTCACCACCACCGGTCATGATGCCAATACGACGGGGAGGATGGTCAGCCATGGCGGCCATTCTACGCGCGGCTGCGCGGGGCAGGTAGCCGAGCCGGCCCAGGCGGCGGTGCCTGCCGTCCGCCGGTGCTCCCGGTCCCGAAACGGGCACCCGGCAACCCATCCCGTTGAGAGGGATGCCTCGGACTACTCCACCGCCACCACCCGGCTCCGCCGTCCGGAAGCGGTGAAAGCGGCCAGCCGGGCCGTTCCCTGCAGTTTCACAGGCCCGTCATAGCGCGGGCTGGAGATGGTGGGATCGGTACCGTCCAGCGTGTAGTGGATCACCAGGCCGGGAAACTCGACATTCGCCTTGAGGAGGCCGTCCTCGACCAGCGCGCCGGGCGGTGGAATCCGGTAGAGCCAGCCGCCGCCGAAAGAGTCCAGGCGCTTCAACTCGCGCTGACCCAGGGTGTTGGCGAACACATTCCACGACTGTTGGCGCAGTCGGCGACGGACCTCCGGGTCAGCTGCCTCTGCCCAGGCCGGCGAGGCGGCCCATGCCCGTTCGGAAAAGGCGATCAGTTTGGGACAGAGCAGGTATTCGAGCAGCTCGGGACTCTTGGCGTTCTCGCTCCACAACTGCGCCTGCAGCCCGAGGATCCGGTTGAGGCCTTCCGGCGAGAGTCGAACGGCTTCCCGGTACCGAGCCGGATCCATGGGACGTCCCATCCGGTCGGTTTCGCCGCCGCGGAACAGATCGAGGGGAATGAATTCCCACGGCTTGCGGGTGTCCACAAAGCCGGCCCAGTAGTAACCGGGTTCATCCGGTTCCTTGCTGTCTGCCAGATCGAAATACAGGTTGGAAGCGGCGGCCAACACCACGTCGTAACCGGCGTTGGCCAGCCGGTAACCAAAGTCCTCGCCTCCCCAGCCCCACACGCTGTTCCAGGCCCAAGCCACAAACCGACGGTTCACAAACCGGGGATTGACCTGTTTGCGGTTCAGCGCATCGTGCGTGCCGCCGGTCAAGGCCACTTCCTCCCAGCCCCCCAAGCGGAGCCCCCGCTGATCGAGGATCCCTGCCAGACGATCCAGGAAGTAACCGGTCAGTTCCCGGGGCTCCCGCATGCCATGCTGCTGCATCACCTGCCGGCAGGCGGGGGACCCCGCCCAGACTCCTTCCGGCACCTCGTCACCGCCGGTGTGGATCATCTCCAGCGGTGCTCCCGCCTCGCGGTACATGGCCTGCACTTCGTCCACCACCTTCTCGAGGAAACGGTACGTCGAGTCCTGACACACGTTGATGACGTTGTCGGTCCAACCCTGGACCGACTGATAGGCGGAGCGGTCCTCAGGTTCGTGCAGGAGGTAGCGGACGGCGCCCTCGGTGTCCCCCTGACGGTTCAATCTCTGCCGCCGGGCTTCCATGGCCCGGATCGCCGCCCGGGCGTGTCCCGGGACGTCGATCTCCGGAATGACCTGGATGTGGCGCGCCTGGGCATGTCGCAGCAGGGCGATGAACTGCTCCCGGCTGTAGTGTCCGGATCCCGGCATACGGTCCGGGAACGGCCCGGAGCCAAAGGATGGAACCAGATGATCGGTTTCGGTAAGGGTATGGCCCCGCCGGCTGCCGACTTCCACCAGTTCGGGGAGTCCGGGGATTTCGAGCCGCCAGCCTTCGTCGTCGGTGAGGTGGAAGTGGAAGCGGTTGAGCTTGTAGAAAGCCATCAGGTCCAGCAGCTTCTCCACCGATTCCTGGGAGTGGAAATTGCGTCCCACGTCCAGATGTTGTCCGCGGTACCGGAAGCGGGGAGCGTCTTCCACGGCCCACGCAGGCACCGGGATGGAGTCCGCCGGTGAGGCCCACACCTGGACCGGCAGCAGAGCCAACAGACTCTGGGTCCCGTAAAACACTCCGGCGGCATCGGTTCCCTGGATCAGGACTCCCCTCCGGGGATCGATCTGCAGCCGGTAGGCTTCGCCGCCCGGCGTACGGCCGCCCACCTGCACCGGCGCCAGCTCGAGGCGGATCAGGTCCGCAGTCGGGACGGCCGATTCCTCCTCCGTCCAGGTCAGTCGGGACCCCAGGAGCGGCTCGAGACTGCGCACGAGAAGCTGGGCCTCCATGCCCAAACCCGGTCCATGGGAGACCCGGGTCGAGGAGTTCAGGGTCCATGAACCGGGCCGGAGCTGCGCCGCCACCGGCGTGGGAATGATGGGGGGCAGCTCCGGGGCCGGCAGAACGGTCAGGCTTTCGTCCCGCCGGTACCGGTGAGCAGGTGTGGCCGGGGGCAACTGGTCGTCGGGACCCCGGCGCCACTGCTCGACCGGGATCGGGCCCGCCGACGCCGGTACCACCTCCGGTGTGCCGCCGGCCATGACGAGATAGAAACCGGCCGGGCCCTCGCTGTAGTTCAGGACCGGTGCGCTGGTGGTGCAATGCAGCTCGACCGATTGTCCCGGCTCCAGTCCGGCAAAGTCCGATCGCGGCGCCAGCCGGTACAGGTCGCCGTTGACGTGCTGAACCTGCAGGGGCGACTGCTGGTCGGAACGTACCTGGCGCGCAAAATTGAAATAGATTTCCCAGCCCTCCGCCGGCAGGCGATGGGTGCTGTGATTGGTCAGTCTCAGTGAGCCCTGGGGACCGCCGGCAGCCAGGTTGTCCACCACCGACCACGTGACCTCAAGTTCCTGCCCGGTGGGGCGGCTTCCGGTCCCGCTCCCGCAGGCCGGGACCAGCACGAGGGCAAGCATTCCCGGGAGCATGTACCGCATCTGACGCCTTTCCCTGGTTGCTCTACTGTTCTGTCAGCACCACCTCCAGCGACACGTCCCAGGAAGGAGCGCTGTGGGTGAGCCATCCGATGGATATCAGATCCACGCCTGCATCGGCATACGCCACCGCGCGCTCGGGGGTAATGCCGCCCGAAACCTCGGTCAGGAGGCGCCCGCCGATCCGTTGCACCGCCTTCGCCACCTGCTCGGGAGTCATGTTGTCCAGCAGCACCGCGTCGATAGGCTGGCTCAACGCTTCCTCGAGCTGTTCCCAGGTGTCAACTTCCACTTCGATCTTCATCAGGTGTCCGGCTCGCAGACGGGCCCGCCGGACCGCTTCCGTGATCGAGCCGGCCACCGCCAGGTGATTGTCCTTGATGAGGATGGCGTCGTCCAGACCGAAACGGTGATTGGCGCCGCCGCCGGCGCGCACCGCATGTTTCTCGAGAATCCGCATCCCGGGCGTCGTCTTGCGGGTGCACACGACTCTCGCCCTGCGATTGCCGAGACAGGCAACGACGCTTCGGGTGGCGGTGGCGATACCGGAGAGGCGGCCCAGAAAATTCAGGGCGGTCCGCTCACCGCTGAGGATGGCCCGCGCAGAGCCCTCGATCTCCGCCAGCACGGTGTGAGCGCTGACGATCTCGCCGTCGCGATGCAGCCGCCGGATCCGGGCTCCGGGATCCAGCAGCCGGAAGGCGGACAGCGCTACGTCGATGCCGGCGATGCAACCCTCCACCCGGTTGAGAATCCGCCCGTGAGCCATGATGCCGGCCGGAACCACGGCTTCAGTCGTCAGATCCCCCGCCCGCCCCAAGTCCTCCTTCAGGGCGTGGCGCACGATGTCTTCGTAAAGCAGGGGCATGAGTTCCATGGGGAGCGACTCCAGTGTTGTGGATTCAGGGGACTGTTCGGACTATTGTGCCTCGGCCGCCGCGGCGGAAAGTGAACCGGACCAGGCATGGACCAGGTGGCGCTGCCAGTCCGGCGAGGTCCTGGGGAAGTCGCTTCGGAAATGGACACCCCGACTTTCTTCCCGCTGCAGCGCTGCAGACGCAATCAGCCGGCCCACCAGCACCATGTTGCGGACCTGCGCCAGCGAATGTGCCCGTCCCTCTATGGCTTCCAGTTCCGAAAGGGCCCGTTCCAGACCTGCCCGGTCCCGGACCAGTCCCACGTAGTTCCACATCAGGTCACGGATCCTTGACTTCAGATTCTCGCCGCCCGGCACTCGTTGGGCCGGAGGCAGCGGACCCCATTCCCGCCTGAGCCGGCGGGGCTTCCACTGTGATTTCACATCCTGGGCCACCCGGCGGCCGAAAACCAGCGCCTCCAGCAGGGAATTGCTGGCCAGCCGGTTGGCGCCGTGAACGCCGGTGGCGGCGGTCTCGCCGCAGGCCCAAAGCCCGGGGAGGCTGGTTCTGCCCTGGAGATCCACCTGCACCCCCCCGATATGGTAGTGCGCGGCGGGAGTGACCGGCAGCGGCTGGGTCCGGGGGTCCAGGCCGTGCTGCCGGCACATCTGAAAGACCGTGGGGAAACGGCGGGGGAATGCATCGCCCACCGCCTGGCGCGCGTCCAGGAATACCCGCCGGCCGGAGTTCAGACGCCGCCAGATCGCCCGTGCCACCACGTCACGGGGCGCCAGCTCCGCGTCAGGGTGCTCGGCACGCATGAAGCGGTCTCCCCGATCGTCCACCAGAATCGCACCCTCACCCCGCAACGCCTCCGTCAGCAGCGGCAAGGGGTTGGCACCACAGGCCAAAGCCGTGGGGTGGAACTGGACGAACTCCAGATCCACCAGCCGGGCACCCGCCCGTGCCGCCATCGCCAAACCGTCCCCGGTGGCTTCAGGCGGGTTGGTGGTCCAGCGATACAGCGCTCCGACGCCCCCGGTTGCCAACACCACCGCACCCGCCAGACAAACCGTCCAGGACTCGTCGGCCTCACGCGCGAGTACACCGCAGACGGTGCCGTCCTGGGTGACCAGATCGATGACATAAGCGTCGTCGAGGACCTGAATGCGGCCGGAAGAGGCCACCGCTGTTCCGAGGGCGGCGACCACGGCGGCTCCGGTGGCGTCGCCCCCCGCATGGACAATGCGCCGTCGCGAGTGAGCGGCCTCCCGTCCCAGATGCAGCCGGCCGTCCGGTCCGGCATCGAAGCGCATGCCCATTTCCAGGAGCCGGGAGATCAAGTCCGGCCCCTCACGGGTGAGGATTTCCACCGCCTCGGGGTCCGAAAGGCCCCCGCCGACGGCGAGCGTGTCCGAGGCGTGAAGGGCAGGCGAGTCCTCAGGATCCCAGGCGACCGCTATCCCGCCCTGGGCCAGCTTGCTGGAGCTGCCGTCCCCCAACCGGCAGCGGGTAACGACCGTGACCGACAATGGGGCCGCAAACAGTGCGGCGGTCATGCCGGCGATACCGCCGCCCACCACCACCACGTCAGAACGCACCACCCGCTGCACGGCTGCCGGGGTCATGCCCGCTCGCTCCGTCCTACCTGCAGCATGCGCTCCACCGCCCGGCGCGCCCTCTGGGCCACCTCCGGCTCGATCTCGACCCGGTGTTCCATGCGCTGCAGCGAGTTGAGGATCTTGGGCAGAGTGATCCGCTTCATGTGCGGGCACAGGTTGCAGGGCCGGATGAACTGGACTTCCGGATGCTCCACCGCCACGTTGTCGCTCATGGAACACTCGGTGACCATCAATACCCGGCGCGGACGCTCCCGGCCCACATATCCGATCATGCCTGAGGTGGAACCTACGAAATCCGCCTCCGCCAGCACGTCGGGAGGACACTCCGGATGGGCCAGCACCGTGATCCCGGGGTGCAGGCGCCGCAGGTCGCGGATCTCCTGCGCGGTAAAGCGCTCGTGGACCTCACAGTGACCATGCCAGAGGATCACTTCGACCCGGGTCTGGGAGGCGACATGACGGCCGAGATACTCGTCGGGCAAGAAGATGACCCGGTCCACTCCCAACGACTCCACCACCTTCACTGCATTGGCCGAGGTACAGCAGATATCGGACTCGGCCTTGACGGCCGCGGAGGTGTTGACGTAGCTCACCACCGGAACGCCCGGATAGCGCTGCCTGAGCAGCCGGACATCGTCGGCGGTGATGGAAGCCGCCAGGGAACAGCCTGCCTCCAGATCCGGGATCAGCACCGTCTTGCCCGGATTCAGGAGCTTTGCCGTTTCCGCCATGAAATGAACGCCGCACAGGACAATGACGTCCGCGTCGGTGTCGGCGGCCTGACGGGCCAGGGCAAGGGAATCGCCGCAAAGGTCGGCCACTCCGTGGAAGATTTCCGGCGTCTGGTAGTTGTGGGCGAGAATGACCGCGTTGCGGCGGGCTTTCCAGCGGTTGACGGCATCCACCAGAGGCGCATGGACCGGCCATTCGATGTCCGGAATCACATCCTTAAGGCGGGCATAGACGGCTGCTGTCGCGGCGGCCACTTCCGGCGTGTACTCAAGCCGGATCGGATCCGTTTCCTGCATGGCTACTCCCTTATACTCATTTTGAGCATATAGAGGTTCCAAAAATAAACGCCGGACTCCAGCGCTTGGTGTCGAATTACGGCGTCAGACTGACAGTATAGCCCCGGGCCGGGCCGAAATCCAGCCCGGAGCGTGAGCAGGCTGAGCTCTCCCTCCGCTGAGGGCACGCCCGACGGCGGGAAACGCGGCGGACTTCAGGCGCCGGGCCCGCCGCCCAGCGCCTCCACGGTGGCCCGATGCCCGTTGGCCCGCGCGTGATCCACGGCGGTCTTGCCCTGGAAGTCACGGAGGGAACGATCGGCGCCGGCTTCCAGCAGCGCCTTGACCACCTCGGTCTTTCCCTGGGCTGCCGCGTGCATCAGGGCGGTCAGATCGTTGTCGTCTTTGCTGTTGACGTCGGCACCCTGGGCGAGCACCAGCTTTACCGCCTCCAAATCGCCGTGGGCCGCGGCCCCGATCAGCGCCGACCATCCCCCCTTGGCCCGGACCTTCACGTCGGCTCCCCGGTCAACCAAGGCCTTCAGGGTGGCAGTGTGGCCGTTGGAAGCAGCCGCCATGGCGGCCGTCCAGCCTTCCGTATTGCGGGCGTTGACTTCTTCCCCGGCATCCAGCAACGCGTTGACCGCCTCGGTGTTTCCCTGACGGGCGGCATACATGAGCGCCGTCGCCCCCTGGCCGTCGGCGGCCTTGACGGGCGCCTTGGCTTCCACCAGCACCTGGATCACCGGCACAGACCCTTTGTAAGCCGCCCACATCAAGGCGGTGCGCCCGGCCTGATCTTTCTCTCCGACTTTGGCGCCCCTGACCAGAAGCAGTTTGACGGCTTCGGCATGGCCTCCCGCCGCTGCAGCCATCAGGGCGGTCTTGCCGTCCTTGAGCTTGCCGTTGGCATCCGCCCCGCGATCGAGCAAAACCTTGATGGCCTCCACCTTGCCTTCCGCAGCCGCCGCCACCAGGGGGGTTCGTCCGTCCTTGGCCTCGGTCTTAAGCTCGGCGCCCCGGTCCAGCAACAGGGTCAGGCAGGCCGGATCGCCCTTGAGCGCGGCGTGAAAGAGCGGGGTCATGCCGTCCTTGTCGGCGGCCTTCACGTCAGCTCCGGCTTCCACCAGCCGTGCGGCCACCGCGCTGTGGCCGTTGGCCACCGCCCACATCAGGGGAGTCCGGCCGCGGCCGCTGGCGGCATTCACCTGGGCACCCTTCTCCAGCAGCAGATTGACATAGTCGAGCTGACCGTTTTCCGCCGCGTGCATCAGGGCCGTGAGGCCGTCAAAATCGGCCACCTGGACGTCGGCCCCCTTGTCCAGGATCGCCCGCACGATGTCCGCGTTCTTTTGCAACACGGCATGGATCAGCGGGGTTCTGCCGGAACGGTCCTGGGCGTCGACGCCCGCTCCCCGATCCAGCAAGGCCCGCACCACCTCGGCGTGGCCGTTTTTGACTGCCAGAATCAGCGGAGTTTCGCCCTCGGCGGTGGTGACCCCAAGGTTGACGTCTTTCTTGAGCAGGTCCTGGACCTTCTCCAGCTGGCCCTGTGCGGAGGCGGTGAGAAGTTCCTGATTCGGGTCGCCGCCGCAACCCGCCAGCAGCAGCGTCCAGATCCACGATACGGCAAGAGTCCCTCGCAGCATCCGTACCTCCTTCCCGGCTACAGCGGCAATCTTAGCACCGGGCTGCGAACAGCGGCACCCCTTCCAGCCGCGCCCGTGCAAGGTAAAGCGCCCCCACTTCCGGCGGATGGCGGGGATCCTCGAGAACAGCCGACGGACATCTTCGCACCAGAGCCTGCCGGAACCGTTCCCGCAGCGACCGGCCCCGGAACACGCCTCCGGCCATGGTGAACAGCGGCCCCTCCTGCCCGAAATCGAGCTTGGCTGCGGTGGTTGCCACCATTTCCGCCAGTGCCGCGGCGGCCTCTTCGATGAGCCGGCAGGCGATGGGATCTCCTTCGTCCGCCGCCTCCAGGACGGCGGGATAGAGGGCGGCGATGCGTCCGGGGCTGAGAGGATTGGCATAGGAAAACGGGATGAGGTCCTCGGTGTTTTCCAGCCCGAGCACCGCCAGGACTTTCGCGCGGATGGCGGTCTCAGGGCCGCGGCCGTCGTAGGCGCGCAGGCAGGCGATCAGTCCCCGGCGGGCGATGTCGTAGCCGCTGCCCTCATCGCCCAGGATAAAGCCCCATCCTCCGGTGCGGGCACGGCGCTCGTTGCGGTCCATGCCGAAGGCCATGGATCCGGTTCCTGAAATGATGATGACGCCGGGCCGGCAGTCGGTGGCACCCAGCAGGGCGATGACCGCATCCGGCTCGATGATGCGCGGTACCCCGGGCAGCAGCCGGTCGAACACCTCGCCCAGCACCCGGCGGTCGCTTTCCCGGGAAGCTCCGGCCAGGCCCGCCGCCGCCAGCGCCACATCCTGGGGCGAGGCTTCAGCCGCCTGCAGCGCTCCCCGGATGGCCGCCCGCAGGGACTCCTCCGCCCGCTCGATCCCTTCGGAAAGATAGTTGGCCGGTCCCCCGTCGCCCCGTCCCAGAACCGCGCCGGCCGGAGAGGCCGCCAGACAGACCGTCTTGGTGCCACCCCCGTCGATGCCAAGGATGATCCGCATCCCAGCCAGTCTAGCACCCGGCTTTGCGACCTGGCGGGCTTCCGGTAAGATGCCCGGACCGTGGGTTTCACTCCCCTGGATTACGGGATTCTGATCGCCTATCTTGCGGCCACCGCCGTCCTCGGAAGCCTGCTGGGCCGAGGCCATCGGGACACCCGCGATTACTTCTTCGGCGGCAAACACATGTCCTGGTGGGCCATCTCGCTGTCCATCGTCGCCACCGAAACCAGCACCCTGACCTTCATCGGGGTGCCTGCCATTGCATACACGGGAAACCTCGCGTTTCTTCAGCTCACCTTGGGATACCTGCTGGGCAAGCTGCTGGTGAGCTTCATCCTGATCCCCGGCTATTTCCGCGGTGAGTACCAGACCGCCTACGAACTGCTCCAGCAGCAGTTCGGTCAGCGCGTCCGCCGGGTGTCGGCGGTGCTGTTCCAGATCACCCGGACCCTGGCCGACGGGGTCCGGCTGTTCGCCACGGCCCTTGTGCTGTCGGTGGTTACCCGCATCACCGACCTCTGGACGGTGGTGATCATCGGCGCCGTCACCGTTTTCTACACGTTTTTCGGGGGAATGACCGCCGTGGTCTGGACCGATGTGATCCAGTTGGCCATCTATCTGAGCGGCGCGGTACTGGCGCTGTTCGTGGTGCTGGACCGGATTCCCGGCGGCTGGCAGGAGGCGATGGCGGTGGCCGGCGACCACGGCAAGCTGGAGCTCCTCAACTTCAACCTGGATTTCTCCGAGCCCTATACCTTTCTGGCAGGGCTGGTGGGCGGCGCTTTCCTGACCTTCGCCACCCACGGGACCGACCAGCTTATGGTGCAGCGCTATCTCGCCTGCGGGGACCGCTGGAAATCCCAGGCGGCACTGATCGCCAGCGGCGTGGTGATCATCCTGCAGATGGCCCTGTTTCTGCTGATCGGCGTGCTGCTGTTCGTTTTCTATCGCCAGTTCCCGGAACGGGTGGACCTGAGCCACATTGACCGGGTGTTTCCCACCTTCATCGTCCAGGAGATGCCGGCGGGGATCTCGGGACTGATCATCGCCGCCATTTTTGCCGCGGCCATGTCCACCCTGAGCGGATCCCTGAACTCCCTCGCCTCCTCCGCCGTCAACGACTTCTATCGCCCGCTGCGGCCCGGTGCGGGCGAACCCCACTACCTGCGCGTCTCCCGGTGGGTCACGCTGGGCTGGGGAGTGCTGTTGGTGCTGGTCTCCATGCTGGCGCGAAGTTGGGGCGAAGTCCTGGAAGTGGGTCTGACCATCCAGAGCTTCACTATGGGCAGCGTCCTGGGCATTTTCCTGCTGGGGACGCTCCGCCGCCGGGTCAGCCAACGGGCCGGACTGCTCGGGATGGCGGTGGGATTGGCCGCCATGCTGGTGGTGGGAAACCTGCAGTCGGTGGCGTGGACCTGGTACGCCCTGATTGGCTCGGCGGCCACCGTCGCCGCGGGCCTGCTCGCCGCGCGCCTGGAGGGGAGATAGCTTACCGGGTTATGGTGGTCGGCCGGTAAGCCCGGGAACCCCCTTCCTCCCTCAGGGCCGTCCATGGAAAACGCTGCCGCCGAAGGTTGTGATGTAGACCCGTTCCGGATCATGGGGATCGGGAATCACTCGGTGTCCCCAGCGGAAGTCGTAGCCTTCGATGCGCTTCCAGGTGTCCCCCCAGTCGTCGCTTCGCCAGGCCTCCCGATGAAACGTGTTGCAGTAGATGCGCCCGGGATGGCGCGGGTCCACCGAAACGGAGTAGACATAAGCCTCGTCACTCAGGGTCTGCCGCCAGGTCTGGCCTCCATCCTCGGAGCGCCACACCCCTCCCTTGGATTCCAGCAGGGTCTGCGGATCCTGTGAAGCACCGAACTCCCCCCGGGTCATCCCGCCCCAAGCCGCCAGCCACAGCCTCTCCGGTCGGCCGGGATCCGGCGCCAGGGAGCTGGGGAAGCGGACCCCCGGCGGCAGTGGCAGCCGCACCCAGTGGTCGCCCCCGTCGGCCGAACGGTAAACGGCACCGTCCAGCAGGTCGGGCAGGACCGTCCTTCCCTCGAAGCGGGTGGCGTGGGTCGTCACCAGGTACACGGTCCCGTCGGCACCCATGGTCAGCTCCCAGGCATGGCGGTTGTCGCCCAGACCTTGGGAAGCCTGCTGCCAGGTCCGGCCGTCGTCGGTGGACCGGTAGACGCCGTGGCCGAAGACAGCCGCCCAGAGCCGGCGACGGTCGGGTGGCGAGGCAGGGTCCAGCAGCAGGGAAGTGACCGCAGCGTTGGCGGGAAGGCCCTCGCTGGAGACCTGCCAGGAATTTCCCCCGTCGTCGGAAACACAAACGCCCCCGGTGGTCTTTTCCAGCCAGTCCGGATCACGGATCATCTTCAGCTTGGGCAGGTCGTGCCGGGAGGACCAGGCCGACCAGAGCCTGCCCCGGCGCGCCGGATCAAACTGGATCCAGTAGCAGGTGTTGTCCCATGCCGGCGGCACACCGGCCGCCGAACGCCGCCACGTGCCGCCGCCGTCATGACTGTGAAAGTAAGCAATGTCGGTGTAACTGACGGCGATGTGCAGGGGGTCGAAGGGATCGAAGTGGACGCCGTAGCTGGTGGTTACGTCGAGACCGCGGCTGCGTGCAGAGCCGCCGGGCAGAGTCTCACTGTACAGGGCTTCCCAGATCCCGCCGCCGTCGGTGGTCTGCATGGCTCGATACCAGTCCGTAAAGACCGCATGGTCGGCGTCGCGCGGATCAACCCCCACGTGCAGTACGGCAATGAACTCACCTGAAAATGCCTCGTGCACCCACCCGTCGCGGAGATTGTCGGCCTCGCGTCCGTCGCGGATCGTGTAATCCGCCGAACCTCCACCCGCCCGGTAGACCCAGCGCCAGTTCCTGCCGCCGTCATCGGTGCGGAGAACGCCGTACCACAGTCCCGGCTCCCGGCCGGGCCGCGTCTCCCACTCCGCGTCACAGACCAGATAGGCGGTGCCCGGCGAACTCGGGGCGGCGGCGATGTGGGAGTAGGAGCCCGGCCTGGGCGCATTCGGGGCCGGAGGGGGAGTGACCTCCTGCCAGGTGTCGGACCCGGCTTCGCGGCGGAGCACAGCCGCCGGCCGGCCGCCGCGGGAGCCCGCCCGCAAGGCCCACAGCTCCACATTTCCGTCCGGCGACGGCTTGGCGACATCGACGCAGTCCAAGGGAACCAGCAAGTCTGGAAGTGGACGTTCCGGGCCGGTACCCTCCGGGGCAATTCCCGTCGCGCTGCGTCGTGTGAACGCCAGAAACCGTCCCGGCGGCCCCTCCGGCACAATGCGCAGCACCGGTTCCGAGAACTCCAGCAGCCGATGCCAGGTCTTGCCGGCGTCCTCGGAGGCGTACACCCAGCGGCCCAGCCCGATCAGCAGGTGCTCCGACCGCTGCGGATCCACCAGGATGGTCCGGACCACCACGGGTTCGTTTGGGAAGTTGTCCTGGGAAAGATAGGTCACCGCGGCGTGGTCTCCCAAATGGCGAACGCCGGTCACCTGACCGGGGTCGGGAAACAGCAGCCGCCAGTTCGCCCCCCCGTCGTCGGATACATGCAGTCCGGTGGCGCCCACGTAAAGGCGCGCCGGTTCCAGGGGATCAAAAGCGAACGCCTGGGCTCCGCCGGGGAAGTTGAGCATCCTCCAGGACCGGCCCCCATCCCGGGTCAGATAGGCGCCGCTCATGTCGCAGCGCAGGAGCATCACCCGTGGATCATGGGGGCTGATGGTGGGAAGGAAAGTCGACCCGCCGCCGCCGGGCCCCAGCACACGCCACTGGGACGTCTCCGAGGGGGAGCGCGGAGGCGGCGGCTGGGTGCAGGCGACGACCAGAGCGATAAGGGGCAGACCACAGGCACGGCGCATCCGGGAATGGTGGCACGGGTGGACGGCGGCCGCAATGGACGCCGCGCGCCTGCTTCCTCCCCGCCACCGGAAGGGAACACCGCGACCGCCCGGACGGCGCGGACTCGAGGTGGGGATTCCCGACCTGCCGGGAGGCGTGCCAACATAGGAGGATGGCTCGGATACCACCCGAACTGTTCCAGTTTCTGCGCGAGCTGCGCATCAACAACCGAAGGGAATGGTTCGAGGCGAACCGGGACCGGTACGAGCGGCACGTTCGGGAGCCGCTGCTGCAGTTCGTGCGTGAGTTCCAGTTCCGGCTCCACGGCATCAGTCCCCATTTCGTCGCTGACGCCCGACCGACGGGAGGCTCCCTGTTTCGGATCCACCGCGACGTTCGCTTTTCCAGGGACAAGTCCCCGTACAAGACCCACGCCGCGCTGCAATTCCGCCACCGGCAGGGCAAGGACGTCCATGCCCCAGGTTTTTACCTGCATTTCGAGCCTGACCAGTGCTTGGCCGGGATCGGCATCTGGCGGCCCGACCGCCCGTCCCTGAATCGCATCCGCGCCGCCCTCATCGAGCATCCGGAGGACTGGCTCGAGGCGGTGGGGCACCCCGACTTCCGTCGGGCCTACGAGCTGGGCGGCGACTCCCTCAAGCGCCCGCCAGCGGGGGTCGACCCCAAACATCCGCTGATGGAGGACCTCAAGCGGACCGATTTCGTTGCCTTCGCGGAGTTTACGGAGGAGCAGGCAACGGCTCCGGACTTCATCGACCGGTACGCCCGGCTTTGTGCGGCCGGTACTCCCTTGATGCGGTTCCTGACCAGCACGCTGGGCCTCCCCTGGTAACCCCTGCGCCCCCAGCTTTCCGATAAGATGGGCTTAACATCATGAAGAGCTACCTCAAGATTCTTGCCCACCCCGTGTTCATGAACCTGAACTTCCACATGCCCATGGTGGTGGATCTTTCCCATCCTCTGATCATGCTGGCCGGCGAGAACGGCAGCGGCAAGTCGACACTGCTGCACTCCATCTACTATGCCCTGAAGGGGCAGAAGATCGACAACTATGTCTACCGTGTGGAGCTCGGTGACATCAAGCCGGCCCACGTGTTTCTTTTCGACGCCGAACAGCACAATCCCCGCCATCAGCTCGAACTGTTCAAGGACAATCCCGAAATGCGCGAGTTTCTCGAGATGGCCAGCCACGGACAGGTGATGCTGAGCCTGTTCCGGGACTCCTTTCCGCATCTGCCGGACGGGACCGTGCTGCTGCTGGACGAGCCGGAGATGGCCTTGTCCCAGTCCAACCAGCGGCGAATCCTGATGATGCTGCAGGAGCTGGTGGACAGGAAGCGGATGCGCATCATCGCCGCCACCCATTCACCGGTTCTGCTGGAAGCCAAAGAGACCTACGTCATCAATCTCGACGACCACATCAACCGCAACGTGATCCCGGATGACATGCCGCCCCCCGGCATGAGCCAGATCAACTAGGAGCATCTTCCGGGATCAGCGTGGGTAGAAATTGCGCCTCCCCAGGCGAAACCCCGGGGAGTGCGCCCACGCCACAACCGGTGAACTGACGCCGAAGGCGTCGCCTCACCGGCCGTCTGACGCCTTACCCGCGATCCTTTGGTCCCTTCCTGAGAAAAATCACCCGGCTGTCGCCGGCCTCCAGGTCCCGCTCCCAATGGAGACCCTCGGGCGGATCAGGTCTGGGGGTCCGGTGGGCCAGCTCAAGCAGCACGACACCTCCGGGGGAGACCGCCGGCGAAACGGCCACCTTGGCCAACAGCTTGTCGTAGCGGCGCATGGCATAGGGAGGGTCGAGGTAAACGAAGTCCGCCGGCACCGTCAGCGCAGGCGCCGCCAGAAAGGCAAACACGTCCTGCTGCCGGACCTGCAGCTCTCCGCCCAGCCCACAGAGTTCCAGATTGCGACGGATCAGGCGAATGGAAGCGGGATCTCGTTCCACCAGCACCACCTGGGCGGCGCCACGACTCCAGGCTTCCAGACCCACGGCTCCGGTGCCGGCGTACAGGTCAAGAAAGACACGTCCCTGAACCGCGGTTCCCAGGACGTCGAACAGCGCCTGCCGCAGCCGGTCCGAGGTGGGACGGATGGGGCCCTGCACCGCCGCCAGCCGCCGCCCCCGCAGGTTTCCCCCCACGATGCGCATCAGGCCGTCTCCTCAGCCCACGGTAAACAGTCCGTAACGACGGCGCCAGTCCCGGAGCAGGGCGGCCACCTGGGCGCTTTCCCGCCCCGTGGGCAGCGCAGCCACAAAATTCTCAGCCTCACGCCGGGCGGCTTCCAGCAGCTCCCGGTCCCGCACCAGATTGCCGACCTGAAACTCGGGCAGGCCCGATTGCCGGGTGCCGACGAACTCGCCGGGACCTCGCAGCTCCAAGTCCTTCTCGGCGATGGCGAAACCATCCTGGGTCCGGCGCATGATGTCCAGCCGCTTCCAGGCGTCAGCGCTCCCCACCCGGTCCGCCACCAGGACGCACAGACCAGGGTGGTGCCCCCGTCCGATCCGTCCTCGAAGCTGATGGAGCTGGGACAGACCGAAACGCTCGGCATGCTCAATGACCATGATGCTGGCGTTGGGAACGTCGATTCCCACCTCGATGACCGTGGTGGATACCAGGATTTGGACCTCACCGGCGACGAACTGCTTCATCAGTGTCTCTTTCTCTCCCGCTTTCAGGCGGGCGTGCATCAGACCCACCCTGAACTCGGGGAAGACCTGTTTGGAGAGGGATTCCGCCGCTTCGGTCGCCGCCTGCAGATCCAATTTTTCGGACTCCTCCACCAGCGGGTAAACGATATAGGCCTGGCGGCCGGCGGCGACCTGACGGCGGATCTCCTCGTAAACCTCGGCCCGGTTTTCGCTGCGTTTGAGAACCGTCCGGACCGGCTGGCGTCCCGGGGGCAATTCATCCAGCACGGAGACGCTCAGGTCGCCGTAAACGGTGAGCGCCAAACTGCGGGGAATGGGAGTCGCGGTCATCACCAAGGTGTCAGGTTCAGTGCCCTTGTCCATCAGGCGGGAACGCTGCAGGACTCCGAACCGGTGCTGCTCGTCGATGATCACCAGCGCCAGCCGCCGGAACCGGACCCCTTCCTGGATCAGCGCGTGGGTGCCCACCACCAGATCCGCCTCGCCGGCGGCGATGGCGTCCAGGATCGGGCGGCGGCGGGAACCCCGGATACTGCCGGTCAACAGCACGGTTCGCAGTCCCGTACCCTGGAACAACCGGGTGATGCCCCGGTAATGCTGCTCCGCCAGCAGTTCGGTTGGGGCCATCAGGGCGGTCTGGCAGCCGTTCTCAGCCACCACCACGGCGGCCAGAACAGCCACGATGGTCTTGCCTGAGCCGACGTCGCCCTGGAGCAGTCTGCTCATGGGCTGGGGCTTCCGCAGATCGTCCACGATTTCCCGCAGCACGCGTTTTTGTGCGTCCGTCAGCCGGAACGGCATCAGGTCGCGGACCTTCCGGCGCAACTCATCGGTGACCTGGATCCGGTGTGCTTTCTGTCGGGTCTCCCGTCCCCTCCGGATCAGCGACAGCCCCACCTGGAAGCTGAAGAACTCCTCGAAAATGAGCCGGCGATAGGCCGGAGTCCTGCGCTGCTCAAGTTCTTCCAGCAGCCTGTGCCGGTCCTGGCCGGGAGCCGGGGTCGGGAAATGGACCTCCATCAAAGCGGTGCGCAAATCGGGCAGATTCAGCTTCCGGCGCAGCTCCTCAGGCAGCGGATCGGACAGTTCAGGGCCCATGCGTTCCAGGACCGTAAACAGGACTTGCCGCAGCACGCGGGTGCTCAGCGCCCCGATCCGCCGGTACACGGGCACGATCCGCCCGGTATGCAGCGTCTGGTCGGCGCCGCCCACCAGTTCAAACTCGGGATTGAGCAGAGTCAGACCGTGAGCGTAGCGGTCCCACCGGGGAGTTCCGAAAAAGATGAACGTGCGACCGGTTTGCAGGACCTTGCCCAGGTAGGGCTGGTTGAAGAACTTGATGGAAATGGCTCCACTGTCGTCGCGGGCGATCAGTTCGAAGATCTGGGTGCGGCTGCGGGAGGTCCGGTAGTCTCCGGCCACCAGGACCCGGGCCTGGATGACCGCTTCCTGACCGTCCACCAGGCTGCGGATGGGACGGAACTGGGAGCGGTCCTCGTAACGGAAGGGCAGATACCGTACCAAGTCGGAGGCCGTCTTGATCCCTGCCTGCTCCAGCAGGCGGGCGCGCTGGGGGCCGATCCCCTTGAGATACTGAACGGACATCTCCGGATCCCAGGCCATCCCGCCATGGTCGTCATGTAGGCAGCCTGCGGTCAAGGGGCTCCCAACCGACGGCGCTGTGCTATGCTCGACCGGAGTGAAGGCGACGCTTGCAGGACGGCTTCCAACCAGGGGTCGACAGCTCCGTCCGGCGCTGGCGGCGCTGATGTCGGCATGGTTGCTGCCGGCGATGTGGGGATGCGGGCGCTCCCTCGAGCGGCAGACTCAGGATCAGATTCGTACCCTCGGTGGGGCTGAACTGGATGCCGGGGCGGTGGAAGTCACCAATGCCCGGGCTTCCGGCGGCCGCGCCACCGCCGACGTCACCATCCGCACCGCCGTCACCCTGCGGCGGCAGGGGAATCGCTGGGTGCTGGACGAGGTCCGGTTGGCGGATCGCCGCTGGGAAAAGGTCGACCGGATCGTCGAGGCGATCGATCGGGCCCGGGCTGAGGAAACCCGCCGGCAGATGGACAAGATCCTGACCGGGATTGTCGACTATCGCAGAGTTCATGGGTCGCTGCCTCGCCTGGACAGCTTTGTCGAACTGATCGATTTGCTCAATCCGGAATTCCTGGACGAGGTCATCCGTCTGGATGGCTGGCAGAATCCCTACCGCTTCGAGCAGGAAGACGACGGTACGCTGGAGCTGCGTTCCGACGGGCCCGACGGCCGGCGGGGGACCGACGACGACCTGGTGATCCGTTCATGAGGAGCCGGAATCTGGTTTTGGGTGGAATGGTGGTCCTGGCGCTGGCGCTGCTGCCGTTTCTGCGCAGCCGGCCTCCCGCCCTGCAATGGCATCACACGCCGGAGTCCGCCTTCGACGCCGCCCGCTCGTCGGGCCTCAATGTACTGGCCTTTCTCTACACCGACTGGTGCGGTTATTGCCGCCGGATGGACCGCTCCACATTTGTCGACCCCGACGTGATCCGCGAGCTGGGCGAAGCGTATGTCTGGTTGCGTCTGAATGCGGAAAAAGACCCTGCGGGAGTGAGGATGCAGGAGGACTTTGGGGTCGGCGGATATCCCACCATCCTGATTCTGGATCCGGAGGGCCAGGAAATTGATCGGGTTGCCGGTTTCGTGCCGCCCGAAAGGTTTCCCGAAGCCGTGCGCGCGCGGGTCGAGTCGCCCAGCTCCCTGGCCCGGATCCGGCAGCGGTTGCGGGAGGATCCCTCCGACGTGACCGGGCATTTCGAGCTGGCATCCCGGCTCATGGAGCGGGGGATGGCCGAGCAGGCGAGCCGGCACTTCCGCAAAGTCACCGAACTGGATTCCGACAACCATTCTGGGCGCGCGGATGCGGGATGGTATTTCCTGGCCCAAGCCCAGGCCGGGACCGGCCGGACTGAGGCGGCGCTGGAGGCGCTGGCCCAGCTACGGGTACGTTTTCCGAACAGCCGTTTCGCCCAGGAAGCCTACCTGCTGGAGGCCGAGATCCTGTTGCGGCAGGGTGACCGGCGGGGCGCCAGGGATCTGCTCGCCCGCTTCCTGCGGGAACATCCTGAACATCAGGCGGCGGATCAGGTTCGGGATCTGCTGGCGGCCGAGCCCTGAAGCCGGTGGTGACGGCTCAACCGCCCTCCCCCATCCGCACTCCGGCGGCTTCCAGGCCGGCAGGTTCCTGGCGGGCGGGAGGCGGAGTCTCAAACACCCACGCGAAAACCTGCGCGTAGTCCCGCGCAAACCGGAACTCGATCCCTTCCCTGAGGTAGTCCGGCAGCTCCTCCACGTCCTTGCGGTTGCCCTCCGGAACGATCAGCGTCCTCAGCCCGGCCCGCCGGGCGGCGATGGTCTTTTCCTTGATCCCGCCCACGGGGAGGACCCGGCCCGTCAACGTGAGCTCGCCCGTCATCCCCAGCCGCGGGTCCACCGGCCGCTCCAGGACCATCGAAACCAGGGCGGTGGCCATGGTGATACCCGCCGACGGGCCGTCCTTGGGCGTCGCTCCGGCGGGGACATGCAGGTGGACATAGTGTTCGTCGAAGAAGTCTGGCACCGCTCCAAAATCCGCCAGATGCGACATCACGTAGGAATAGGCTATCTCCGAGCTTTCCACCATCACCTCACCGAGCTGTCCGGTCTGCTTGAAGCCCTTCCGGCGGGTGGAAACCGCCGCCGCCTCCACCTGCAGCGTCGCCCCGCCCTGGCTGGTCCAGGCGAGCCCGGTGACAATGCCGGGTTTCGCCTGCGCCAGTTCCTCGTCGTAGTACGGAGGCTTGCCCAACAGGGCTTCAAGCTGCTCCCGGCTCGACACCACCAGGCGGGCGGAGCGATCCCCCTGCTGGGTAACCTGGAGGGCGGCCTTCCGCATGATCTTGCGGATGTGCTTTTCCAGGGTCCGCACCCCCGCCTCCCGGGCCCAGCCGTCAATCAGAACCGTCAACGCCTCCGGACGGATGATCACCTGACGCGGCTTCAGCCCATGGTGTTTCAGCGCCTTGGGGATCAGGTACCGGCGCGCGATCTCCACCTTCTCCTGCAGGATGTAACCCGACAGCCGGATCACTTCCATGCGGTCCAGCAGCGGCGCCGGGATGGTATCCAGCTGGTTGGCGGTGGTGACGAACAGGACGTTGGAGAGATCAAAAGGTACGTCCAGATAGTGGTCCCGAAAGGCGGTGTTCTGTTCGGGATCCAGCACTTCCAGCAGCGCGCTGGCGGGGTCGCCTCGGAAGGACGCACCGATCTTGTCGATCTCGTCCAGCATGATGACCGGGTTGGCGGTGCCCGCAGTCTTCATGGCCTGGATGAACTTGCCGGGCATGGCTCCGATATAGGTCCGGCGATGGCCCTTGATCTCAGCCTCGTCCCGCATGCCGCCCAGCGAGAACCGGTAGAATTTCCGCCCCAGGGCGGCGGCAATGCTCATCCCCACCGAGGTCTTGCCCACTCCCGGCGGTCCCACCAGGCATAGGATCGAGCCGGCGATGTCGCCCTTCAGCTTGCCGACGGCAATGAATTCCAGGATGCGGTTCTTGACGTCCTCCAGGCCGTAATGGTCCCGATCCAGAATCCGGCGAGCCGACTGGAGGTTGAAGCGGTCCCGGCTGAACTTGCCCCACGGAAGCACGGTCAGCCAGTCCAGGTAATTCCGGGTGACGGTATATTCCGGAGAGCTGGGCTCGAGGATCTCGAACTTCTCCAGCTCCTCTTCCACCACTTTGCGGGCTTCCTCGTTCAGGGTCAGATGCTGGAGCCGCTCCCGGAAGCGCTCGACCTCGGCGGACTTGCCGTCCTTCTCGATTCCCAGCTCCTTTTTGATGGCCTTGAGCTGTTCCTTGAGGAAGAACTCCCGCTGTTGGGCGGACATCCGCTCCTCGATCTGCCGCGTGATCTTCTGTTGGAGCCGGGAGAGGTCCACCTCGCGACGCAGCAGGACCAGAGCCTTGTCGATCCGGGGTTTTACCTCGAACTCCGCCAGGACCTCCTGAAGTTCCTGGCCGTCGGCGGTGGTGAGGTTGGCGGCGAAGTCGGCGAGCTGGCCGGGGTCGTCAAACGACGACCGGCTCAGGAACATGCGGATCGCCTCCGACTGGAGAGGGTTCAGGGACATGAGCTCCCGCAGGGCGGAGATGATGGCCAGGGAATATGCCTTGAGTTCCTGGTCCACTTCCCGCTGCGGATAGTGGTACTCCACCCGCGCCATGATCTTGTCTTCGCCCTGGTGGATCTCCCGGATGACGAAACGTTGCAGGCAGCCCACCACAATGTGGGGCTGGCCCTCGTCGTCCTTGAACGCCTTGAGGATCTTGGCGGCGACGCCGACCCGATGCAGGTTCTCCGGTGTCTCCGGTCCTTCCGGGTCCCGCACCAGCACGAGCCCCAGGGTGCGGTGCGAGGTGGACAGCGTCCACTGCACGGTGGCCAGCGCAGGGGCATTGAGCTGGAGCGGGATGTGGATGCCCGGGAAGAAGGGTCGGGGACGCACCGGCAGGATGGAAATCGATTCCGGCAGGATCTCCCCCGCCAGCACCAGGCCGCCCTGGGAGGGCGACACGCTTTCAGTGGCGGCTTGGCGAGTTTCGTCGACCGCCGGGGCCTCGGCCTGTTCAGTGGTTTTCGGCATGCGCTTCCTTTCGGCCCGGCCAACTTGTTCCCCGGGTCGCGTCAACTGGATGTCGAGTACCTTTTCTTAAGATGCCGCGCCGGGAACGTCAATGCGGGAGTCAGGAGTCGGGAGTCAGGAGTCGGGAGTCGGGAGTCAGGAGTCGGGAGTCAGGAAACAGGAGACGGGAGTCAGGAAACAGGAGACAGGAGGGAAGCCCATGAGCCGGGCGGTGGCCGGAGTGCCACGAAAGTCGCCCAATCCTCTCCGAGTGATCCGGGCCCACCGAGTCAGCCGAATGATCCGCGCAGTCAGTGGTCCCCCCGGACCGATTGAAAAGTTGAACTTTCCCTCCAGCCGGTGTGCACCCCGCACTCGGAGCAGTGTCTCCTGCTCGACTCCCGTCTCCTGATTCCTGACTCCCGACTCCTGTCTCCTGTTTCCTGACTCCCGTCTCCTGTTTCCTGACTCCCGACTCCCGACTCCCCACTCCCCACTCCCCTCCCGTCTTGCCGCCGGACGGTGGGGCGGCTAAGATGGCGCCTGGTTTCTACCAACATCCACCAGCCAGGGAGCGGCAGACACATGGAATGGCAGAGACGCAAGTTCCTCAGGGTCGGATCCGGGGCCGTGGCAGCCGGCGTCCTCGCTTCGGCGGTGCGGGCCCAGCCGGAAGCCCCGAGACGCAAATTCAGGAAGAGCCTGAAATTCGGGATGGTGCGCGAGAACCTGTCCATCCAGGACAAGTTCAAGCTGCTCAAGGATCTGGGCTTCGACGGAGTGGAACTGGACAGCCCCAGCGACCTCGACCGCCGGGAAGTCCTGGCAGCCCGCGACGCCGTGGATTTCCCGATCCCCGGTGTCATCGACTCGGTGCACTGGCGCAAGACCCTGGGCGACCCTGACCCCAAGGTTCGTGCCGAGGGTCTGGAAGGACTGCGGACCGCATTGCGGGACGCTCGCGCCTACGGTGCCTCCACGGTGCTGCTGGTCCCCGCCGTGGTTCGCAAGGACATCCCCTATGACGTGGCCTACGCGCGGTCCCAGGCCGAGATCCGGAAGGCCCTGCCGCTGGCGGAAGAACTGGGAGTCAAGATCGCCATTGAGAATGTCTGGAACCAGTTCCTCCTGAGCCCGCTGGAAGCCGCCCGCTATATCGACGAGTTCGAAAGCCCGTGGATCGGCATGTATTTCGACGTGGGCAACGTGGTCAATTTCGGCTTTCCCGAACATTGGATCCGCATCCTCGGCCACCGGATCATCAAGCTGGACGTCAAGGAGTTCAGCCGAGCCAAGCGGGACAAGGAAGGTCCTTTCGCCGGTTTCGACGTGCCCCTGGGAGAAGGTGATTGCGACTGGCCTACCGTCCGGATCGCCCTCTCGCAGGCCGGCTACGAGGGTTGGGCGTCTGCCGAGGTCCAGGGAGGCGATCGTACCCGCCTGCAGGAGATCTCCCGCTGGATGGACGACATCCTGGGCTTGGCCTGATGCCCCTGCCGTTCCGGAGTTGAATGACCATGAGCCCCCGTCGCCGCATCCGCCTCGCGTACGGCCGGTCGGGTCTGGACGTGGACTTTCCCGCCGAGCGGACGGTGGTGGTGGAACCCAGCCCGCTTCCGGGTCTGCCGGACGAGGCGGGTGCCCTTCGTGAGGCCCTGCGGCGGCCGCTGGCCGGCCCGCCGCTGGCTGAACGGGTCCGGCCATCCCACCGGGCGGCGGTGGCGATCTGCGACGTAACCCGTCCCATGCCCACCGCCCGGGTGCTGCCGGTGCTGTTGGCGGAACTGGGCCTGCCTGCCGAACAGGTGGTGATCCTGGTGGCCACCGGTACGCACCGGTCCAGCACGCCGGACGAACTGGAGTCCATGGTGGGCCGGGACATCCTGTCCCGCTACCGCATCGTGGACCACGACGCCCGAGATCCTTCCCAGTTGGTCTCCTTTGGCCGGACCGCTTCCGGAACTCCCATCCTGCTCAACCGCGAGTGGGTGGAGGCGGACGTCCGGATCACCGCCGGCTTTGTCGAACCGCACTTCTTCGCCGGCTTCAGCGGCGGCCCGAAGCTCGTGGCCCCCGGATTGGCGGGGCTCGAGACGGTGATGGAGCTGCATTCGGCGCGGCTGATCGGGGACCCGCTCTCGACCTGGGGGGAGATCGACGCCAATCCCATTCACCTGGAAATCCGGGAGATCGCCGCCCGCTGCGGGGTGGACTTCGCCGTGGATGTCACGATCAATCGCCAACGTCGAATTACTGCGGTGTTCGCCGGTGACCTGGCGATCTCCCACCCGGCGGCCTGCCGGGCGGTCCGGCGGACGGCCATGCAGCCGGTGGAGCGGGAGTTTGATGTGGTGGTTACCACCAACAGCGGCTATCCGCTGGATTTGAACCTCTACCAGTCGGTGAAGGGCATGTCGGCCGCCGCCCGGGTGGTGCGTCCGGGCGGACATATCATTTGTGCCGCCGAATGCTCGGACGGGATTCCCCAGCATGGGTCCTACGGCCAGCTGCTGGCATCGGCGTCCGGGCCCGAGGCCTTGCTGGAGATGATCCACAGCCCCGGCTTCCAGTGTCCGGATCAGTGGCAGGTGCAGATCCAGGCGCAGATCCAGCGCAAGGCCCGCGTGCATCTCTACAGCGACGGTCTCTCGGCGGACCAGATCCGGGCCGCCCACCTGGAGCCGGTGGAGGATATCGCCGCTTTGGTGGACGAGCGGCTGACGGAAGCCGGTCCGGAGGCCCGGGTCTGCGTTCTCCCGGAGGGGCCCCAAACGATTCCCTACCTGGCGCCGGCGCAGTGCGGCAGCGAAAGCAGTTCTCAAACCTGAGGAACACCAATCATGACGAAGGTCGCCAACCGGCGTGAGTTTCTGGGTTCTGCCGCCATCGGCGCCCTCGGGCTGTCCGGCGCGCCGCAGCCCGTGCAGTCGCCGACGCGGCCGACGCCGGCGGCACCCGCGACGAGGCCCCTTTGCATCTTCTCAAAGCATCTCCAGTGGCTCGACTATGATGCCATGTCGGAAAGCGCCGCGGAACTGGGCTTCGACGGCATCGACCTGACGGTGCGTCCCGGCGGGCATGTGGAGCCGGCAGCTGTCGCCCGGGATCTCCCCCGGGCGGTGCAGGCGGTCCGGGTCGCCGGGCTGCAGGTACCCACCATCACCACGGCGGTGCTGGATCCCCAGGACCCGGTCAGCCTCCGCGTCCTGCAGACCGCGGCGGAATTGGGAATCCGCTTCTACCGCACCGGCTACTTCCACTTCACTGCCCAGGAGCCCCTGGATGTCACGCTCGATCGCGCCCGCCGGATCCTGGGCCGGCTGGCCGAAACGAATCAGCGGCTGGGCATTACAGGGGACTACCAGAACCATGCCGGCGAGGGATATCTCGGAGCCTCCATCTGGGATCTGTGGTACGCAGTCCGGGATCTGGATCCCCGCTGGATCGGCTGCCAGTTCGACCTGCGCCACGCAGTGCTGGAGGGCGGTTCGGCGTGGCCGGTGGATTTCCGGCGGGTGGAGGACCGGACGCATACCTTGGTGGTCAAGGACTTCCGCTGGCGGGGCGGCCCGGAAGAGCTCCAGGCGGAGGACTGCCCGCTGGGTCAGGGGGTGGTCCCCTTCCGGCGGTTCTTCTCCTCGTGCCTGCCGCCGACTTTTGCCGGCCCCGTGACTCTGCACCTGGAATACGCCCTGGGCGGCGCGGAGCATGGCGCCCGGACCCTGACCGTCGACCCGGCTGCAGTCCGAACTGCAATGGGCCAGGATCTTGCGCGCCTGAGAGGTTGGCTGGGCAGGGCCTGACGATTCGTGCTTGCCAGTCCTACCCCGGCTGATCAACAATGTCGGGGATCCTCTCCCACAAAAGGATGTCGGCATGTGTGGAATCGTCGGATATGCGGGCCGGCGGGATACCCTCAACGTGCTGTTGAGCGGCCTGCAGAGGCTGGAGTATCGGGGGTACGACTCGGCAGGTATCGCCGTCCTGGGTCCGGACGGTCTGGCGGTCACCAAGCAGGTGGGTAAGGTCCGCGAGCTGGCCCGCAAGGTCCACGCCCAGTGGGGCCCGCAAGGCAGCCAAATGCGGGTGGGAATCGCGCACACCCGGTGGGCGACCCACGGTCCGCCCTCCGAAGCCAACGCCCACCCGCACCTGGATGACTCGGGCCGGATCGCTCTGGTGCACAACGGCATCATCGAGAACTACGCCCAGATTCGCAGACGCCTGGAAGCGGCCGGGCACCGGTTCCACTCCGAAACCGATACCGAGGTCCTCGCCCATCTGATCGGCGCGTGCTATCGGGGAGACCCCCTGCAGGCGGTGTGCACCGCCCTCAAGCAGGTCGAAGGGACCTACGGGCTGGCGGTGCTCTGGGCGGACCACGCCGACCTCCTGGTTACCGCCCGGCGGGGAAGTCCCATCGTCATCGGCCTGGGGGACGGCGAGTCCATCGTGGCCAGTGACGCCGCCGCGATTCTTGGACATACCAACCAGGTGATCTATCTGGACGACGAGGACGTGGCGCTGGTGGGGCCCGAGGGGGTGGACGTGCGGACCCTGGACAGCGTGCCCGTCTCCCGCGAGGTGGCCGTCCTGGAACTGGATGCCGGGGCCGCCGAAAAGGGCGAGTTCGAGCACTTCATGCTGAAGGAGATCTTCGAGCAGCCGGAAGCGCTGTGCAACACCATCCGCGGACGTCTGGACTGGAACCTGGGTTCCGCCAAACTGGCGGGCCTGATGCTGACGCCGCGGGAGCTGGCCCATGTGGGACGGCTGGTGGTGGTGGCTTGCGGCACCTCGCTGTATGCCGGGATGGTGGGGGAATACTTTTTCGAAGAACTGGCCCACCTTCCGACGGACGTCGAGCAGGCGGCGGAATTTCGTTATCGCAACCCCATTGTGGCCCCCACGGACATGGTGCTGGCCGTCAGCCAGTCGGGTGAGACGGCGGACACCCTGGCAGCGGTCCGGGAAGCGCGGGAGAAGGGCGCGCTGGTGGCTGCCATCTGTAACGTCGTGGGCTCCACTCTGGCCCGGGAAGCGGGCAGAGGGATCTACCTGCACGCGGGACCTGAAATCAGTGTGGCTTCCACCAAGGCCTTCAGTTGTCAGGTGGCGGCGTTGCTCATGATGGCACTCAAGCTGGGACGGGGCCGCCGGCTCTCCCGGGAGAACGGCCTCGCCCTTTGCCGGGAAATTGAGGCATTTCCGGAAGTGGTCCGGCTGGTCCTGGACCGCAACGCCGAGATCGCCAGAGCGGCGGAACGTCTGGCAGCGGCGGAGCACGCTTTCTTCATCGGCCGGGGGATGCTCTATCCGGTCGCTTTGGAGGGAGCCCTCAAACTGAAAGAAATCAGCTATATCCACGCCGAAGGCTACCACGCCGCCGAACTCAAGCACGGGCCCATCGCGCTGCTGACCCCCGAGGTTCCGGTGGTGGCCCTGGCCTGCGACGTGCCCGGCCGGGACAAGATCCTGGCCAACATCGCCGAATGCGCGGCCCGCAGTGCTCCGGTCATCGCACTGGCCACGGAAGGAGACGACGCCGTCCAGGCCGAAACGGTGATCCGGTTGCCCCGTACCTCCCGCTGGGTGGCACCGGTGCCGGCGGCGGTCGCCCTCCAGCTGTTGGCTTACCATGTGGCGCGTCTGCGGGGCTGCGAAATCGACCAGCCCCGGAATCTGGCCAAGAGTGTTACCGTGGAGTGATCCGCCTTCCCGTGGCGCTGCAGCCGGGACGGCGCTGTCGGAGCCGGGCGGCCGGGAAGGTTGGAGCTGTCACGAGCCGACCCGCAGGTCCCGGACGGTAGCCAGCATGCGTTCCTGTCCCTGATACGACTCCACACTGAGTGAGTAGACCATTTCGAAGTCGGTACCGGCCGACAGCCGGGCGGCGGCGGCGGCGTGGCGCCACCAGATGGCGTCCAGTGGTGTCCCGTTGGCTTTCGGCTGGAACTTCAGATGCTGTTCCTTCAGCACCCAGGGACCGGCCTGGACCGTGCTGCGAGCTGAAAACAGCGGCACCGGGTTGGCGATCCCGAAGGGCGCGAGCCGGTCTATGTCGCGACAGGTGTCCAGGGACAGCGAGACCACAGGCAGTACGGCGTCGATCCTGAGCACCGGAACCAGGTCCTCCGGACCCAAACGGGCTGCGGCGTACTCGGCCAGCCGGTTCTGCAGGGCGGCAAGCCGTGCCGCCGCCGCCTGCTCCGGGGCCAGCGTGCAGCCCGCCGCCTGGGCATGGCCCCCGAAGCGCTGGAAGAACTCGGCACAGCTCTCCAAAGCTTCCACCAGGTGAAACCCGGGAATGCTTCGTCCCGATCCCTGCGCCCCCTCTTCCCCCAAGGAGAGCACCAGGGTCGGCCGGTAGTACTTTTGAACCAGTCGGGCGGCCACATTGCCGATCACGCCGCGATGCCATCCCCGGCCCGACACCACCAGGAAGGGACGAGCGAACCGCTCCGGTTCGAGCTCGGCGTCCTTCTGGATCTCGGCCAGGATCCGTTCCTCCTCCGCCCGGCGGAGCAGGTTCAGGCGGTTCATCTCCTGGACGATGGCGCCCGCTGCCTCAGGATCGTCGACCGAAAACAGGTCCACCACCTCACCGCCTCCGCCCATTCGGGTGAAGGCGTTGATGCGCGGCGCAAGGCGGAACCCGACATCGATGTGATCGACCCGTTCGCCGATTCCGGCCCCCGCCAGCAGCGCCTGCAGACCGAGGTTGCGGGCACGCGACAGGCTGGAAAGCCCCAGCTTCACGAAGATCCGGTTTTCCCCCGTCAGCGGCACCATGTCGGCCACGGTTCCGATTGCCACCACCTTCAGGAAGTGGGGCAGGACCTCAGCGCGCCCTTTTTCCTGAAACAGCGCCTGCACCAGCTTCATGACCACACCCACGGCGGCCAGATCCTTGTCGGGATAAGGGCAATCCGGACGCTTCGGATTGAGGATCGCCAGCGCCGGCGGAAGGCGATCGCCGGGAAGATGATGGTCGGTGACGATCAGGTCGAGACCCAGCTCCCGGGCGCATTCGCAGGCAGGGAAGTCCCGGATCCCGCTGTCGACGCTGATTACCATCCCCACTCCGGAGGCCGACGCCTCCCTGATAACTTCCGGCTTCAGGCCGTAGCCGTCTTCCAGCCTCCGCGGGATGTGGTAGCGGACCGTTCCCCCCAGCATCTCCAGGGCCCGTTTGAGAACCACGGTGGAAGTGATGCCGTCGACGTCATAGTCGCCGTAGATGAGAATCGGTTCACGGTTGTCGATGGCGCGGAGGATCCGGGCTGCCGCCCCCTCCATGTCCTTCATCAAGCGGGGATCGTGCAGGTCCGAGAACTGGGGGAACAGAAAACGGTGCGCCGCCTCGGGCTGGGTCACACCCCGGTTGGCGAGCAGCACGGCACACAGTTCGCTGACCCCGAGCTCGCGGCGGAGCCCAGCGACGGCGGTGGCATCAGGGGAGAGCTGCGACCAGCGGTATTTCACGGTCGGCATCCTATCAGCGGAGGATGACGTCGCAAGAAGCTCGGGATGCGGGGCGTGGCTCCGAGGTCACGGATTGCACCGGTGACCCAGACGTGCCGAATTCGTGGCTGCTCAAACGCAAGCGGGAGATCTGAGAAATCTGTGAATCGGTGGACCCGTATCCGGAGTCGCGGCTCAAAAAAGCGTGTAGATGAACGGGGCCACCGCCGAAGACTCCGAGAAGATGATCAGGAAACCCAACAGCACCAGAAACACCACGAGGGGCAGCAGCCAGAGCTTCTTCCTGACCTTCAAGAACTCCCAGAGCTCGAGCAGGATTCCCAGTTTGGCCATGGCGGTCGGTCTTCCTCGCCCGATCGTGTCCGTAAGATCGAAACGATGCCGACCATTGTGCCGGTTTGGGCAGGGACAGGGCAAGCAGGGCGGATGTTAGAATCTGCCGGTGAACTCGGACCCGACCCGGCTGGACCGGCTGCTGCCCCTGTTGCGCTGTCCCCGCTGTGGCAGCACCCTGCAGGCGTTGCCGTCCGGTGGGGGACTCATCTGCAGCGGCCCCGGCCACCGGTTCGCGGTTCAGGGCGGCCTGCCCCTGCTGTTGCCCGACCCGTTGGAGGAAGCCGCCGACCCGGTGACCGGGCGCATCCGGCGCTTCTACGAACAACACCCTTTCCCCGACTACGACGGCTTCGAGGATCTGGCGACCCTGCTGGAGCGGGCCCGAGAGGGAGTCTTCGCCCGGTTGCTGGACGAACAGATCCCTTTCGGAACGCGCATCCTCGAGTGCGGCTGTGGGACGGGACAGCTTTCCAACTTCCTGGGGATCGCCCACCGTACCGTCATCGGAACCGACCTGTCTTTGGCGTCATTGACCTTGGCCGAGAAGTTCCGGGCAACTCACGGTCTGGAGCGCGTCTATTTCCTGCAGATGGATCTCTTCCACCCGGTGTTTCCGGACGCCAGCTTTGATGTAGTGATCTGCAACGGCGTGCTGCACCATACCGCCGACCCCCGCGGCGGGTTCGTCCGACTGGCACGCCTGCTGCGGCCGGGAGGCTATCTCGTGGCGGGGCTGTACCACCGCTTCGGACGATTCCCCACGGACCTGCGGCGGCTGGTGTTTCGGCTGCTGGGCCCGCGGTTTCCCGCCCTGGATCCCCGGTTCCGGCGGCAGAAGCTCGCCGGCGGTCGATGGACTGCCTGGTTTGCGGACCAGTACCACAACCCCCACGAAACCAGCCACACCATCGGCTCAGTGCTCAAATGGCTGCCGGCGGCGGGGCTCGATCTGGTCAAGACCATCCCCAAGACGCGACTGGGCGACAGCTTCTCCGAAACCGAGCGGCTGTTCCAACCGGAGCCGGCCGGCAGCGGGTTGGAACGCCTGCTTTGTGAAGTGGCCCAGCTGTGGTCCGGGAGCAGGGAAGGGGGGTTCTTCACGGTCATCGGACGGCGGACCTCATGACTCGCACGGGGCGGTTTTACTTGCTGAGCGTCTGCGCCCTGACTTTGGCGGTCGCGGCGGCCTTGGTGGTCGCCGAACTGGTCCTGCGTTGGTGGAGTGTGAGCGCAGCAACCGAACATCGGGATCACGCGGAGGCCACGGCCTACCTGCCCGCCCGCTTCCGCCCCAACTACACGGGCACGTTCTGGAACATCCCCTTTCGCACAAACCGTTATGGTTTCCGCGACGAACCTGACTTCCCTTCGCGGCGTGGGCCCGGTGAATTCCGGGTGCTCTCCCTGGGAGATTCCATTGGCTTCGGTCTGGGGGTGGAATCGGCCAGTCACTACACGAAAGTGGCTGAACGCCTGCTGGAAGGCGGAATTCCAGGAATCAGGATCGTCAATGCGGGGGGACAGGGTTACAGCCCGTCGGGCTACTTCGTGTGGCTGCGCCACGAAGGAATGAAGCTGGAACCCTCCATGGTGGTGGTGGAAATCGAGCTGTGCAACGACCTGTCCGACGAGGCTCTTCTGGAATGGCGCACCCGGGAAGGCGAAACCTGGCCGGAGGCAGTGAGAGGAGGCCGCTACCAGGTTGCCTGGGATGGCAATCTGCTGGGCACCTATGCGGTGGGCTGGGACCTGCTGGACCGGACGTATCTGGGCACGGTGTTGGTCCGGCGTTGGCTGAGCCTCTACGACCGCTTCGGGAGCGGCCCCATGGCGGAGGCCTCACTGTATAATCTCGGCTTCGACGGGAACAGGCTGACCCCAAGCCGACTGGAGGCAGGCTGGGCCCGGAGTTTCGACGCACTGGAGGCTGCCCGGGGGTTGGCGCAGGAAGCGGGAATCCCTTTCCTGCTGCTGGTCATGCCATCGAGGTATCTGTACCAGGATGCCGGGGAGCTGACCCGGAGCGCCGAGAGGCTGTATGAGCGGGGGCTGCGGGAGGCCGAACGGCGGGGACTCCCATTTGTCGGCCTGCGTGAGGCCGTGGCCACCGGTGGGGGTGCCGGTTTGTTCTTTGACTTCGCCCATCTGACGGCCGACGGAAACCGGGTGGTGGGGGAGGTGCTGGCGGCGCACCTGCAAGCCATCCTCAAAGGGACGGCGCGGGCCGGGCTGAGAACTTTTTGACCCTCCCGTTCGTCTTTATGTACTTGTTCCGGGCCGGCGTGCAGTACGCCCTTCCCTGACGGGGACCGTCGGTCCCGGCCCCAATGAACAGCCGGGAGGTTCCCCCCAGTAACGGGGAGGTTGCCGGCAGCGTTAAGTATCGATAACCCGCCAAGGGCGGATCGAGGTACGCGATGGTGGAGAAGAAGCCGCGCCGACTGAGGAAAGTCTTGATCTCGCTGGCGTTGATCGCAGCGGCGTTCGCGGTGATGCTGTGGGTGATCTGGACACCGGTGGAAAGCCAGGAGGTCCCTCCCCGGGAGGAAGTTCCTCTGCCGGTGGAAGTGTGGAAGATCGAAGCGGTGCCGGCGCTGCCGGACATTCTCGAGCTTCCGGGCGCTCTCGAGCCCAACAAGGTGATCGAGGTTCCGGTCGAGCAGCGGGGACGGATCGAAGAAGTCCTGGTCGAGGAAGGCCAGCGGGTGGAGGTGGGGCAGGTTCTGCTGCGCTTGGACACGGTGCTGCTGGAGGCCGAGCTGGAAAAGGCCCGGGCCCAGGCGGAGTACGACGAGAGGGCCTACACCCGGGCGCTGGAGCTGCTCCGGAAGGGATTCCTCAACCGCAACGAGGTCGAGGAGCTCGAAGCCCGCAAGATCGTCAGTGCCGCCAACCTTGAACTGGCCCGCACCAACCTTGAACGTGCCACCGTCAAGTCGCCTGTGCGGGGAGTCATCGACGAGCTGGTGCGGGAGAAAGGTGAGTACGTCTCGCCGGGAGACACGTTTGCCCGTCTGGTGGACGTGGACACCCTGAAACTGGTCCTGCAAGTCCCGGAAAGAGACCTGCGATACGTGACTGAAGGCAAGCGGATCGATGTCTCAGTGGACGCCCTGGACGGCGCCATGGTGGGCGGCAACGTCAGTTATATCAGCCGGGTGGCGGACGAAGCCACGCGGACGACCCGTGTGGAGGTCGCCCTCGACAACCGCGCCGGACGTCTGTACTCCGGCATGATCGTACGCGCCCGGATCCCGAGACGGGTGCTGCAGAACGTCATCATGATTCCCCTGGCGTCGGTGATTCCGGCGGAGAAGGCCCGCCTGGTTTACGTCGCCCAGGACGGAGTCGCCGAACGACGCGAGGTGGAGCTGGGCATCATCCGCGGCACCGAGGTCCAGGTGCTCAGGGGACTGAGTGCCGGTGAGCTGCTGATCGTCAAGGGACACCGTCAGGTGGGACCCGGTCAGCTCATCTCCATCGGCGGCGCGAGCTAGGGGGTGCAGGGTGTTCCTGTCGGATGCGGCGATCGAAAATCGGACCGTCGTCTGGGTCCTGATCCTGGCCATCGTGATCGTGGGGTCGGTTTCCTACGTGACCTTGCCCCGCGAGGCAGCTCCGGACATTCCCATTCCCTTCGTGGTGGTAACCACACCCTACGAGGGCGTCTCGCCGGAGGACGTGGAGTCCTCCATCACCATGAAGCTGGAGAAGGAGCTGGGCGGGCTGAAGGGCCTCAAGGAACTCACCAGCGTCAGCGCCGAGGGCATGTCCACCGTGGTGGCGGAGTTCTATCCCGATGTCCGGATCGAGGACGCCTTGCAGTATGTCCGCGACAAGGTGGACCAGGTGCGGGGAGAGCTTCCCAGCGATGCCGATGAGTCTACGGTCAAGGAGATCAGTTTCGCGGACTTCCCCATCTTCCTGATCAACATCTACGGTTCGGCTTCCGAAGTCACGCTCAAGGCCATCGCCGACGACCTGGAGGACGTGATCGAGGAGATTCCGGGAGTGCTCAACTGCGATGTCCTGGGCGGCCTGGAACGGGAAATCCGGCTGGAGGTGGACCACGACCGGTTCGCCGCCTACGGCCTCAGCTTTGCGGCGCTGCTGGCCCTGGTCCCCAGCGAGAACCTGAACGTCTCCGCCGGCAGCCTGGAGACGCCCGGCACCAAGTTCAACATCAGGGTTCCCGCGGAGTTCGTGGACCCCGATGAGGTGGAACACCTCATCCTGGCGGTCATCAACGGACGCCCCATCTATCTCTCCGACGTGGGGACGGTCCGGGACACCTTCAAGGACCGCTCGACGTACTCGCGGCTGGACGGTCAGGAAAGCGTCACGCTGAGCGTCCAGAAACGGGTGGGCGCGGATATCGTTCCCATCACCATCGCCATCCAGCAGATCCTCGAAGAGGCCCGGCGGCGGGCTCCGAAGGGGGTCAATTTCGAGGTCACCCTGGATCAGTCGGAAGACATCCGGAGCATGATCAAGGACCTGGAGAACAACATCCTCTCCGGCCTGATCCTGGTGGTGGTGGTGCTGGTGCTGTTTATGGGGCTGCGGACCAGCATCATCGTCGCCACCGCCATTCCGTTCAGCATGCTGATCAGCTTCGCCGTCATCCAGGCCATGGGCTACACCCTGAACATGGTGGTTCTGTTCAGCCTGATCATGGCCCTGGGCATGCTGGTGGACAACGCCATCGTCATCGTGGAGAACATCTACCGCCACATCCAGCTTGGCTACAGCCGCCGGGAGGCGGCCAAACTCGGCGCAGCCGAGGTGGCCTGGCCGGTGATCTCCTCCACCGCCACAACTTTGGCCGCGTTCTCACCGCTGCTGTTCTGGCCCGACATCATGGGCGAGTTCATGAGCTATCTGCCGGCGACGCTGATCATCACGCTCAGTGCATCCCTGTTTGTGGCCCTGGTGATCAACCCGGCCGTCAGCTCGGTGCTCTCCGGAGGCGTTCCCCGAACCTCCGATCGTCTGCCGCTGGTCCTGCGGATCTACCGGCGGCTGCTCAGCACGGCGATCAGTTACCGTTTCGCCACGCTCAGCCTGGTGGTGATGCTGCTGCTGACCCTGGTCATCGCCTATGTCAAATTTGGACACGGGGTGGTGCTGTTCCCGGAAACCGATCCGCGACGTGCCAGCATCAACATCCGGACCGCACAAGGCACCAGCATCGAGGAAACCGATCGCATCACCCGGCTGGTGGAAGCCCGCCTGGAGGAATACCGGGAACACCTGAAACACGTAATCACAAACGTCGGCAGCGGCGGCGCGGGCGGAATCGGCCCCAGTGCGGCCGGTCCCCACCTTGCCTCCATCACCCTGGCTTTCCACGATTTCGAGGACCGGGTCCGGCCCTCCGCCGAGCTGATCGCCGAGATCCGGCAGAAACTGGCGGACATCACGGGAGCCGAGATCGAGATCAACGCCGAGGAGGAAGGACCGCCTACGGGAGAGCCGGTCACCGTGCAGATCGTCGGGGAAGACTTCCGGACGCTGGAACAACTGAGCGAGGAAGTCAAACGCCGCATCGTGACGGTGCCGGGACTGGTGAATCTCAAGAGTGACCACGAAGCTTCGCGACCCGAGCTCACTTTCCGCGTCGACCGCCAGCGGGCGATGCTGCTGGGTGTCAACACCGCGCTGGTAGCCAACTACCTCAAAACCGCGATTCTCGGCAACAAGGTCGGGACCTACCGGCAGTTTCGCGACGAGTACGACATCACGATCCGTCTCCCGGAGGGCCAGCGTCTGGATGTGGACGATCTGCTCAAGCTTCAGATCCCCAATGCCGCGGGGCAGGCAATTCCCCTCAGCTCGCTGGGCGAGTTCGTCTACGCCGGCGGCTTGGGAACAATCCGCCACCTGAACCAGCGTCGCGTGGTGACAGTGACGGCGGACGCCGAAGGCCGCCTGAGCACTGAGGTGCTGGCCGATGTGCAGAACACGCTGGGGGAGCTGCCGCTTCCGGCGGGTTACGAGATCCGATATGCCGGCGAAAAGGAAGAACAGGACAAAGCCGCTGCCTTCCTGAGCAAGGCATTTGTCTTCGCACTGTTGGGCGTGGCCCTGATCCTGGTGATGCAGTTCAACTCCGTCGTGATGCCCGCCATCATCATGACCACGGTTTTGCTGTCCCTGATCGGGGTGTTCGCCGGTTTGCTCATCTTTCCCATGCCGTTCTCCATCATCATGACGGGCGTCGGGGTCATCAGCCTGGCGGGGGTGGTGGTCAACAACGCGATCGTTTTTCTCTACTACACGCAGCAACTGGAGGCCAAGGGGATACGCCTGGTGGAGGCGGCGGTGGAAGCTGGAACCGTACGCCTGCGGCCGGTCCTGTTGTCGGCGGGGACGACTGTGCTGGGCCTGATCCCCATGGCGGCCGGAATCAGCTACGACTTCCACACCATGGAATGGGCCACCCGCAGCGAATCGAGCCAGTTCTGGGCGAGCATGGCGATTGCCGTGATCTGCGGCTTGACATTTGCCACGCTGCTGACACTGGTGGTGGTTCCTACCCTCTACGTGACCATTTATCGGGTTCTGCGGCGGGTGCGGGGGCTGGTCACGGCCCAGGAGGCCGCCGCCCAGCCGGTCGCGAGCCCACAGGTCCCGCCGATCGGGGAAACGGTCGCCTGATCAGGAAGGCCGGGTCATTGTGCAGTGGCTGGTCTTCGCCGCGCTCTGCCTGGTCTGGGGTTTCTCCTGGATCGGGATCAAGTTCACACTGGAGGGATTCCCGCCCTTCCTGGGGGCGGCGGTCCGGTTTCTGCTGGCGTTGCCGGCCCTGTGGCTGTACGCCCGCGTCTGCGGCGTGCCCCTGGGAATCTCCCGCCCTCTGGCTCCCATGATCGCGCTGACCGCCGTCCTGACCTACGGCGTCGACTACGGTCTGGTTTACTGGGGGGAACAGCAGCTGGCGCCGGGCCTGACCGCGATCCTGTTTTCCACTTTTCCCCTGTTCACGGCGCTGTTCTCCCGGCTGCTGCTGTCAGGCGAGCAGCCTGCCGGCCGGATCTACCTGGGGGTCTTGCTGGGATTTCTGGGTGTGGCGGCGACTTACTCGGAGGATCTTACGGGGGGCGCCCAGATCGAGGTACTGCTGGCACCGGTGGCGGTGGTCGCCGGGGCTGCGTCCGCCGCACTGGCCACGGTGCTGGTGAAGCGGGACCTGCTGGGGATTCACCCTGTCTCACTGAATCTCCACCAGTTGCTGGTCGGTTCGATGTCGCTGGTGGCCACTTCCCTGGCGGCAGGCGAGAGCTGGTCGCCGGCGGCGGCCGGCTGGCGCCCCTGGCTGGGGGTCGTGTACTTGGCAGGGGTCGCCTCGGCCCTGGCGTTCAGCCTGTACTACTGGCTGCTGCGGCGGATCAGCGCGGTGGCGGTTTCCACCATGGTGTTCGTCAATCCCCTGGTGGCGGTGGCGTTCGACTGGTTGATCTATGGAACGGCCATTGGCTTGAATGTGATGGTGGGAATGTTGCTGGTGTTCGCCGGAGTGTTGCTGTGCCGTCCCCGTTGACCGCATAGGATCATGGCCAGGAAAAAGCTGAAACGGTTCGCGCAGTTGCCGCACCTCCCCAATTTCCGGGACCGCGACCAGGTCGGCCCGGGAGGAGCCTGGGCGGCCGAACACTTCGGGTGCCGGCGCCCGCTGATCCTGGAGCTGGGTTGCGGCAAAGGCGAGTATGCCCTGGCTCTGGCTGCCCATTATCGGGACCGTCACGTGGTGGCGGTGGATCGCAAGGGTGACCGGCTCTGGTGCGGCGCTACGGCAGCCCTGCGGGAGGGACTCACCAACGTGGTTTTTCTCCGGACCGACGCCCTCGACCTGACGCTGTTTCTGGATCCAGGACAGGTCGAGTGCATTTGGCTCCCGTTCCCGGACCCGCTGCCCCGCCGCCGCCACGCCAAACACCGCCTGCTGTCGGTGCCGGCGCTGGAAGGCTTCCGCCGCGTGCTGCGCAGGGGCGGAACGGTTCACCTGAAAACCGACGACCCCACCCTCTGGGAGGCCGCCCAGCGGGCGCTCGCCGCCGCCGGCGGAAGGGTGGTGGCCGCCTCCACGGACATCCACGCTGAAACCGGTCTGGATCCACTGGTCTACGTATCGACCACCTTCGAACGGCGGCACCTCGCCCGGGGCAAACGCATCCGTTATCTGGCCTTCACTCTGGACGAGCACCCCGGGAGTCTCCCATGACCTTGGGGCCCGGTTGACCGGCTCCCTCGGCGGTAGGGGTGTGTCACATCGGCCAGAACCATAGGATCACGGGAACCCCGACCAGTACGATCAGAGCTTCCAGCGGGAGTCCCATCCGCCAGTAATCGGTGAAGCGGTAGCCTCCTGGTCCCATCACCAGGGTGTTGGACTGGTGTCCGATGGGGGTCAGGAAGGCGCAGGAGCCGCCCACCGCCACCGCCATCAGGAAGGGATCCGGGGATGCCCCAATACTTTCCGCCACCCGTGCTCCGATCGGGACCATCAGGACCACGGTGGCGGCGTTGTTGATGATGTCGGACAGGAACATGGTCACCACAAACACCACTGCCAACAACGCCCAGGGGGGAAGCTGCTCGCGGGCGGCCAGGATCCAGTTCGCGATCAGCGCGGCCCCGCCGGTGGTTTCGAGGGCCACCCCCACCGGGATCATCGCCCCCAGCAGGACAATCACCGGCCAGTCCACAGAGTCGTAGACTTCCTTGAGGGGAACCAGCCGGATCAGCACCATGGCGGAGGCCGCCATCGAGAAGGCAACCTGTACGGGCAGCAAACCGCTGACGACGGCGACCATCGACAGGCGGAAGACGGCGAGGGCTGGGAGAAGCCGCCGGCCATGCTCCATCTTCAGCCCCCGTCCTGCCAGCGGCAGGCACTTCAGGGACTGGATGGTGTCGTGCAGCAGGTGGTCGCGTCCCTGCAGCAGGAGCACGTCGCCGGCACGGAATACCACGTGATCCAGCCGCTTCCTTTTGCGGGTTTCGCGTCTGGCCACGGCCAGCAGGTTGCTACCGTAGCGGGAGCGCATCCGGAGACCGGCGGCGGTGGTCCCGATCAGCGGGGAGTCCGCCATCACCACCACCTCGGCGAGACTGATCTCGGCGGAGCCTTGCGCATCCTTGCGGAATTTCTTCCCGCCGACCAGTTTGGCCCCACCGGCCGCCAGAAAGGTCTCAAGCTCTTCAGCGTCGGCCTCCAGGATGAGGATGTCATTGGTTCTCAGAATCTCGGTCGGGTCGGGAGCGTGGATCCGGCGTCCCCACCGAACCAGTCCCAACACCTGAACCTCGGTCTCCAGGACGGAGGGAACCTCTCCCACGGCCATGCCCTTGAGTTTCGAGTCGGCGGTCACGCGCACCTCGGTGATGTAGTCCTCGATTTCAAACAGGTCCTCCTGGGAACTCGCGCCGGTCCGCCGGGGAATCAGGCGCCAGCCGACCAGGCTGACGAAGAGAATGCCGGATACGGCGATCACCAGACCCGCAGGCGTGTAGTCGAACATTCCGAACGGGAGTCCCGTGACGTCCTGCCGCAACGTGGCGACGATGATGTTGGGCGGGGTGCCGATCATGGTGGTCATCCCGCCCAGCAGGGACGCGAAGGACAGGGGCATCAGCACAGCCGAAGGCGGGTTGCCGCCCTTGCGAGCCAGGTGGATCGCCACCGGCATCATGATCGCCAAGGCGCCAACGTTGTTCATGAAGGCCGCCGCCGCGGTGATGGTGCACAGCACGATGATCTGCGCCGGCAGCCGGTCGACTCCTGAGACCCAACGTCCCAGCAGGTCCACCGCGCCTGAGGCTTCGAGGGCTCGGCCGATGTTCAGGACGGCGGCGACCGTCATTACAGCCGGATGACCGAAACCTGAGAAGGCCTCATCTCCGGGTACGAGGCCGGCGACGACGGACGCGAACAGGGAGAGGAGCGCGACGAAATCGTGGCGGACGCGTCCCCAGGCGGATAGCGCCAGGGTGAGTCCGAGGGTGGCAAAGATGGCGGCTTGTTGGGCGGACAAGGCTGAGTCTTGGGCGCCATCAAACCACAGCCGCGCCGAAGTGCACAAGCCAGGGCCTTTCTTGCCATGGCCTCTCGGGACCTGCTCCGCGTCGAAGGATTGGCTTGAGCCGTATCGGGGCGCAGCCGCACGCAGGTCTGGACCGCGGACTTCGCGGAAGGTACTCCGGTCAATCTCTCGGATACTTATACACTCTCCTTGTGTGGGTCATCGGATCACCTCCAGGGGCTTTACCGTGCTCGTCGACGTGGTCGTCACCGACCGGCAGAATCGGATCGTACGAGGGCTTGATGCCGAAGCGTTCCGGCTCTACGAAGATGGTGAGATCCAGTCCATCGACTCGGTTCGCTTCGTCGAAGGCGGCGCAGGTCCGCAGAGTCCGCCGGGTCCTGATTCTCCCGCTCAGCGTGAGGTCCCGGGCAGCCGGCCTTCGCCTGCCTCCCCGGTCGGCCCGGCGGACGTCAGCGAGCGCTGCGTGGTCTTTTTGCTGGATCTCTCATCGACCAGTCTCGATGGGCGGACTCTTCTCTCGCGGGCATTGGCGAGGTCGCTGGAGTCAGAGGTCCAGCCGGGCACCCGAGTCGCCATCTTTGCCCTCAAGCCCGGCGTTACCCTGCTTCAGGCGTTTACCGACGACCGGGAGCGACTGCTCCGGAGCGTGTCCAATCTCAACACTGCTGTCGGGAGCGTCGCTCAGGCGGACGGGGGTCTGCTGTCCCCTCTGGCCGTGGAGCCCTTTCTCAAGGGCGCGGCCGAGGATGCGTCCGGCTATCAGTTGGCGCGCCTCCTGGATTCCATCGAGATCTGGCAATCCCAGCTCCGGGAGGATCCCTTTACCCTGCGGATCATCCAGAGCTTCCTCATCATGCAGGGGTACACCGCCCGCCGGCAGACCTTGGGCCTGCTGCGGGCGGTGCAGGCAATTGCACGGGGTGTTGCTGAAGTGCCTGGCAGGAAAACCCTGGTGCTCGTTTCTGAGGGGTTTATAGTCGGACCCGCGACAGAGAGAGAGCTGTACGAGACCATGGAAGTGGCGAATCGCAGCAATCTTGCGATTTACGGCGTTGAGCCGCAGGGCCTCGAGACGCATGGGACATCGAGCTCGCTCGGCCAGTTTGGAGAGATCTCCGAGCTCAACGCCGAGACGGCCCTGATCAGGAAGAACGCGGTGGGAGGCGACAGCATCTTCGATCGGGCCAAGGTGGCCGGCTCCGATGCGCGTGAATCGGCACTGCAGTACCTTGCGTCCGCCGCCGGCGGCTGGACCATCCGCAACACCAACGACCTGGAGTCAGGGTTCGGGCGCATCTTCCGGGAGGGAGGCTCCTATTACCTGCTCGCGTACCGTCCCCGGCGGTCCGGGTACGACGGCAGCCTCCGGACGTTGAAGGTCGACGTCGACCTGCCGGACAGCCGGATCCACCACCGCCAATCCTATCGAGCGGTTCCACCCGGCATGGAGATCCTGAGCAGGGAGCAGTACCAGCTGTTGGCAGCCGCCGCCGAGGGAACCTTGGCTCTGGACCCGCCGGCCGAGGTCGACACCTATCTTTTTCCTTCCCGTTCCCTCCTGCAGGGACTGTTGGTCAGTTTCCGGATTCCGGCCGCTCAACTGGCATACGCCCCGCCGGCGCCCACCGGGGCGGCGGACGGCGGGTCTCAGACGGGCATCCAGACGGCAAAGGTCGAGCTCGTATTCCTGGTGATGGACCCAGAAACCGGGACGGTAGTCCAGTCGGCCGGGTTCCCTCTCAACATCCATCTGACGGCGGAGGAGCGAAACACGCTTCCCCACCTGACGTTCAGCGAGGAGTTCCGCCTTGTCCCCGGACACTACACCGTCGCCCTGCTGCTGGCTGACAGCCTGGCGGGTCGGGCGCGGCAGTTTGAAAGGACCATTCGGGTGCCGCCGCCGACCGGAACCGTCCTGGTCAGCGATGTGGTCCTTGGCGAAACTGTGCTGAAAGCCGAAGGAGGGGAAACCCTGCTGACCGCAGACGGGGCGACCGTCGTGCCTGCGCCGGCTCGAACCTTCGCCCAGGGGGGCGGGTGATCTACTACTTTCAGATGTGCTCCGATTCGCCGCGCGAGTTCGACGTGCAGACCTCGCTCTGGAAGGCCGGATCCGCAGACCGCAGTCCATTTGACACCTCGCACATCTCCGCCGCCGACTTCTCCGCGGGCGGATACAGGCGGGTGGCGAAGTATGTCGACCTGGACGGACTGGAGCCCGGCGTCTACTATCTTGGCATCCGGATTACAGACCCCGACACCCCCGCGACCGTGGAGAAGAAGGTCTGGCTGAGGATCAGGGACTCGGGCTGAGGCCGTCTCGGCCGGCAACCCCTTCCCGGGTCGGATGCCGTCGGTTGGGTTCACCCGGTCAAAGACTCTCCGGCCTTGCGGATCACCAGGGTTTCCCCGCCAGGTCTTGGGACATCCCCCCGCCGGCAACTCTCACCTAGGCGCTGGACCGTTTCCTGCGCTGAGGGACGTCCACCGGGGTGACGTGTCCCCGGCTTGTTGCCCGGAGCCCGTCACCCCGTGATTCCTGCTAGCCCCGGCTACCCGGTTCGCAGCGCGTCCAGCGAAGCGCCGAAGTTGATGTGGAACGGCTTGCCGTCGATGACCAGCGCCGGCACCGATTTCACACCGGCCCGCTCCGCCTCCGCCAGGCGTGACTTGGCCTCACCCAGATGGACGACCTCCACCTGGTAGCGGCTCGGATCCAGGGCGCGTACCAGCTCCTGTTCCGCGGTGACACAGACCGGACAACCGGCATGGTAGAAGACCGCACGTTGCATGAGACGTACCTCCTTGATAGATAATATCGAGTCGATATTATATGCGGTCGCCAGCCCCTGTCAAGGGCGGGCAATGCGATACTGGAGCCGTATGCGGGTCCGCGAACTGCTGGAACGGATCAATCACCTGTTGCGCGCCGAAGAACGTCACGCCGGGGGTGGCCTTCAGTTCGTCCACCTGCAGATCCTGGACTACCTCGCCCGCTGCAACCGCTACAGCGATACCCCCGCCGCGGTGGCTGACTATCTGGGCCTGACCCGCGGGACGGTCTCCCAAAGCCTGATCCGGCTGGAATCACGGGGGCTGATTGACAAAACCACCGACTCCCGGGACGGCCGCCGCGTTCATCTCCAACTGACCCCCTCCGGACGGGAACTGGCCGCTTCCGCCCGGCGGGAACAGCTTCTCGGCCGGGCTCTCGCCGGGTTGCCCGCCGAGTTCAGATCCCATCTGGAGAGCTCCCTGACCCTGCTGCTGGCGGAGCTCCAACGCCGGCATGGTGGAGTCGCCTTCGGAGTCTGCCGGACCTGCCGCTACTTCCAGTCGGAGCCGGCGGGGACAGGTCACCGGTGCGGGCTCACCGGTGAATCTCTTTCCGACGACGACAGCGCTCTGCTCTGCCGGGAACACCAGCCCCAAGCGGCGTCCCCGCCCGGCGTTTGAACCGCGGGCGCCCGTGGAGGGAGAATAGGATCAATCGCATCAAGGAGTAAGGACGATGTGGACTCATCAACGCCACCGCGGCGGCTGTGACTTCATTACCGCCTGGTGGAACATGTGTGCGGCCTGGATGGACCCCTCGACCTGGTGCTGCGGGCCCTCCCGCGAGAGCCGCCTGGAATACCTCAAACGGGTACGGGAAAGCCTGCACCACCACCTCGAGGAGCTGGACCGCCAGATCGCAGATCTGCAATCGAAGCAGGCCGGCACCCAGCAATGACCCGAGCCGATGGCTCACCCCGCCGGCGTCTGGCGGCGGGGGCTGACAGGACGGCGTGCCCCCCCCGAGGGGTCGGTCCCCTGTAACCTGACGGCCCCGGGCAGCGTCTTAGGCTGCGATGCCCATATTCGAGTACCGTTGCCGGAAATGCGGAGCTGAGTTCGAACGCATCGTACCCCGGGAGTCGACTCCGGTGGCCTGCCCGAAGTGTGGAACACCTCAGGCGGAAAAGCTGGTTTCCAGCTTTGCGGTAAGCGGAGCAGGCCGCCGAGGCTCGTGCGGTCCCTCCGGCTCCACCTGAGGGATCTGAATCCTGCACCGGTCGGTGCAGTCTTCAGTCATTGGGCCTGGCGCGGCGCAACAGCACATAGGTTGCGCCGGTCCCCCCGTCCCTGGGGGGTGCCGAGGAAAATGCCAGGATCAGCCGGGAGAACCTGCGCGTCGACAACCACTGGGGTACTTTCTGCTTCAGGATCCCCTCGCCGGCGTTTGAATTCCGGCCTTTGCCGTGAACGATGCGCACACAGCGCAGGTCTGCCAGCCGGCACCGCACCAGAAACGCCTCCAGCGCGGTCTGGGCTTCTGCCTGAGTCAGCCCATGGAGGTCCAACTGGGCCTGGACGGAAAATCCTCCCCGGCGCAGTTTCCGCATCAGCGGCCGATTGCGCGCCTCCGGCCCACCTTCCTGGTAGCCCGGGTGAAACGCCACCTCGAAGGCTTCCCGGCTCCGCAGAAAGTCCTCCAGCGGCTGGATCTCCGGGGGGCTGGGCGGAGGCCGGGGCCTTCCCCGCCGCCGGGGCGCCAACGGCCGGGAAACCAGCGGCCGCACATCCGACATCGCCTGTCTCAGCAATTCTTCTTCGTTCTCTTCGAGGGGGTCCGGGGACTGCTCCAGGCTTCGTTCCATACCCGGCTCCTGTGTCCTTCAAGTATAGTCGACGGGACTGTCCGGAAACTCGGCCGGCGCCGCCGGGAGCTTCTCCCCGGCGCCCTCGAAACGGCGCCCGCGCCGCCGGCCCCTGCTATACTGCTCACTCGCCGGGGACAGGTCAGGTCCTTCGCCTGCCGTTCCCGCCCAAGAGCTCGGCCCCGGCCGACGGAAACAGCGCATGAAGAGAAGTGCACCGGCATTGGAAAAAGAGATCAGGATCCAGGGCATCCCCCGCTATATCCCGGAGGACATCGCCGACGAATGCCGCGTCCGGATCACCGAGGCCGTCAACGACCTGCTGTTCCGGACCGGAATGAAGAAGATCAGCCTTGCCATCGGCACCGATGGCGAGGAACTGGTGCAGTTGTCCACCGGCAGGGAACCCGCCGAACGCCAGCACCCCCGCAGCGGCTCTGCCGACGAACTCACCATCGAGGAGCGGGCGCTGCAGTACCGCAGCCGCGCACCCCTGTTCGACTTTGACTTCCTGGTGGTGCCGGAGGACGTCCGGGAGAGTCTCCTGGCGGCGGTGGACTTGGTGAAGCTGGAAGAGCAGGTGTTTGACCGCTGGAATCTCCGCTCCATCGAACCCTTTCCCCGGGCGGCCCTGAACTTCCACGGCAACCCCGGAACCGGCAAGACCCTGGCCGCCCACGCTGTGGCCAGCTACCTGAAGAAGCCTATCCTCCCCGCCAGCTACGCCCAGGTGGAAAGCAAGTACGTCGGCGACGGCTCCAAGAACATCGAAGCCGTGTTCTTCGCGGCGGAACGGGACAACGCCGTCCTATTCATCGACGAGGCCGACTCCCTGCTGTCCCGCCGGCTGACCGACGTCACCCAGGGAGCGGAGCAGGCGATCAACTCCATGCGTTCCCAGCTCCTGATCTGCCTGGAAAACTACCGGGGCGTGGTCATCTTCTCCACCAACCTGGTGGAAAATTACGACCGGGCCTTCGAGACCCGGATGCGTCACATCCAGTTCCCGATGCCGGATGAAGCCTGCCGGCGGGAAATCTGGATCCGCCACCTCCCGCCTCAATTGCCGCTGGCTTCCGACGTGTCCGCCGACGAGCTGGCGAAACTCGATGGGATTTGCGGACGGGACATCAAGAATGCGGTGATTGACGCGGCTCTGCGCGTGGCCCGGGCGCGACAGCATGAGATCGGGCTGCAGGACCTGATCCAGGCGGTGGGTCGCCTCAAAGCCGCCCGCATCCGCTGAGCACAAAGAACCGCCACTGTGTCTCGCAGGGGAACAGGGCGAAACGCAGGTTGCGCAGATTTGGCAGACCGGCAAAGGTATGAATCTGTGTAATCAGTGAATCTGTGGCCTTCGCGAATTCGTGGCCGCAGTGGATGTCTGGGCTTACGGCCTCTTGGGCTCCGGAGGCTTTACGAAACGGACCGCATCCTGGAGCTGGATGGTCAGCGAGGAGCCCTTGGGGAGCTCCACTTCCTCCCCCTTCTTGAGCAGCGAGATGATGGCTCCACCGGCGGCTCCCACCGCCGCCCCGATCCCCGCTCCTTTCAGCGTCTCTCCCCGGAAGACGCCGACCGTCGCCCCGGTGATGGCGCCGGTGGCCGCTCCTGAGATTGCCCCGATGCCCACCTCCGCCCCCTGGCTTCCCGGTGCCTGCAGGTTGCCCTCCTCACGTTCGTCCTGGGTTGGGTAGTTCTCGGCCGAGTCCACCACAGCCACGATCTGCCGGGTGGTGCCGTCCGGAAGGATGAGGGTGTCGAAACCCAGCAGGAGCTCCGCCTTGCCCTTGACATAGCCGCTGCGCTTGCTGCGGACCACGTGTCCCAGCACGTAGGAGCCCACCGGGATCACGATGGAGTCGTTCACCGTCACCGGCACCTCCACCAGCGCCGAAAACTTGTCGCCGTGTCTGGCGGTTCGGCTGTTGATCCCCTTCTTCAGTTCGATATGGAGGTCGGTCTTGCGAGGCAGTACCACCGTGTCCAGATCGACCTCTTCGGCAGCCTGTCCCAAAGCGACTGTCGGCGCGGACGCCGCCAGCAGGCTCAGCAAGCCGACCGTGACTCGACCAGCCGTTGCGGAACCCAGAATTCGCAAACTCATGCCCGGTGCCCTCAACTCCAGTGGCGGTGCAACCGGCGGGCCGGTGCCACGATCCGCGCCAGAACCATCCCGGCGGCGAAACCGCCCACATGGGCCCACCAAGCCACTCCACCCATCGTACCGTTACTGATGCTGAAGGCGGCCGCACCGTTCAAGATTTGAACCAGAAACCAGGAGCCCAGTACCAGCAGAGCCGGCAACTCCACGACCGGCCACAGCAGGAACAGCGGAACCAGGGTGAGAATCCGGGCGAAGGGATAGAACACCAGGTAAGCCCCCAGGACACCGGAGATCGCTCCGCTCGCCCCAATCGCCGGCATGGTGGCGCCGGGATCCGAAAGGACGTGGACTGCGGCCGCCGCCACCCCACAGACCAGGTAAAAGGCGAAAAAGCGAAGATGCCCCATCCGGTCCTCCACATTGTCTCCGAACAGCCAGAGGTACCAGAGGTTCCCAAGCAGGTGGAACCAGCCGCCGTGGAGGAACATGGAAGTGAAAACTCCGAGCAGCGCCGAGCCGGAGGGCAGGGCCGCCAGCCCTGTCAGTTCACCCGGCACCATGCCAAAACGGTGCACCAGCGCCAGCGCCGCCTCGGGAGGCAGCGAAAGCTGATAAAGGAAGACCCCGATGTTGGCGACAATCAGCAGGACCGTAACCACCGGGTACCTTCGGGCGGGTACGTCATCGCGAAACGGGATCATCGTTCCCCTCCGTCAAAGGCCACCGGTCACCCTGCCGTCAGCTTCCTCACACCAGTGAAATCACCCGGGCGAACCGGATCGCAGGCAGGGCCCTGATCCGCTCCAGCACCGCCGCCGGGACCGCAGTGTCGGTGTTGATCACCCCCACCGCGTAGTCCTTCTCGGTGCTGCGCCCCAGGGTGAATGAGCCGATGTTGATGGCGGACTCTCCCAGGATCGTGCCCAGTTGACCCACCACCCCGGGCCGGTCCTCATTGCGGATGAACAGCAGATGATCCCCCAGGGGAGTTTCCGCGGGTATCCCGTCCACCGACACCAGCCGCAGATTCCCCTGATGCAAAATCGCCCCTTCCACCCATTCGATTTCCTCGGTGGATCGCAACTGGATACTGATCAGGTTGGAGTAACTGCGCTCCCGGGAACTGACGCTCTCGATCACCGAGATGCCCCGCTCAGCCGCCATCCGGCGCGCGTTGACCGGATTGATCGCCTCCGAGAGAATCGGCCGCAGGATGGCCTGCAGGATATAGTTGGTCAGCGGCTTGTAGTTGCTCTGTGCCAGCTCGCCGTAATAGCGGATGCCGATCTCCGAGACCCGGATCTGGTTGATCTGGCCAAGGAAGGAACCCAGCTTCTGGCCCAGGGCGACGAAAGGTCCCAGGCTGGCCAGCTCTTTCGTGGTCACCGACGGGAAGTTGACCGCGTTGACGATCACATCCCGCAAGAGAAAGTCTGCAATCTGGACGGCGATGTCGTAACCCACCTTGGCCTGCGCTTCCTGGGTGGAGCCGGCGATGTGGGGGGTCAGGATGACGTTGGGGGCTTGACGCAACCGCTCGCTGACGTTCGGTTCGTTCTCGAAGACGTCCAAGGCGGCGCCGCCGATCCGTCCCGACTCCAGGGCTTCCACCAGGTCGTCTTCCCGGATCAGAGAGCCCCGGGCCGCATTGATGATCAGGGCTCCGGGCTTCATCTGCTCGATGGTCCGCTTCTGAACCAGATGGCGCGTATTTTCATTGGCGGGCAGGTGAAGGCTGAGGAAGTCGGACTGGGAAAGCACCTCCTCCAGCGGTCGCAGCTCCACCCCCAGGTCAGCGGCATAGGCCTCGGAGACAAAAGGATCATAGGCGATGACGCGCATCTGGAAGCCCAGTCCACGACGGGCCACCACTGATCCGATCTTGCCCAGACCGAGCACACCCAGAGTCTTGCCCTGCAGCTCGCGGCCCGTAAACGCCGACTTGTTCCACTTGCCTTCCTTGAGGCTCTGGTGGGCGAAGGGAATCTTGCGGGCCAGTGACAGCAGCAGGGCGAAAGCGTGCTCTCCGGCGCTGACGCTGTTGCCGCCAGGAGTATTCATCACCACGATGCCGCGCCGGGTGGCGGCGTCCAGGTCAATGTTGTCCACCCCGGCACCGGCCCGGCCTACCACCCGCAGTTTGCGCGCCGCCTCGATGACCGGAGCCGTCACCTTGGTCTTGCTGCGCACGATCAGGGCATCGGCATCCTCGACCTCACGCAGCAGCTCCTCAGGAGAGAGGGCGGGCTTGTTGACAACCTGAAAACCCTCCTGCTGCTGCAGATACTGCAGCCCTTCTGCCGACATGGAATCCGCAACCAGGATCTTCTTCATGGTCGCACCTCATCTGTTGAGCGGTGGAGACACAGATTCACTGAGTTCACAGAATGCGGTTGAGCCTGCAATCGCCGGTTCGGTGAGCTGCGGCACGGATCCACGGCCACCGCCGGCGCCACCGCCGGCGTCAAGACTCCACAGCATTCAGGGCCGCCAATACCCCAGCCCCCGCTTGCTGCACCAAGCCCTTCCGCTTCAGCAGCAACTCGATGGCTGCGAGTACCGACACCACATCCAGTTGGTCGAAGTAGCCCAAATGGGCGATGCGGACGATGCTGTCCTTCAGGTGGCCCTGCCCCCCGGCGATCTTGATGCCGAACTCCTTCTCCAGCCCCGACCGCAGTTCCCCGGCGGTGATTCCGTCCGGCGGAAAAGCCGCGGTCACCGCATTGGCCGGCGCTTCGGACAGCAGCCTGAAGCCCAGCGCCTGCAAGCCGGCGCGGGTTGAACGGGCCATGGCTTCCGCGGCCTGTACGACCCGATCCAACCCTTCGGCCAGAATCACCTTGCATGCCTCATTGAGGGCCACAATCAGCCCGATCGCTGGAGTATACGCAGTGCCCCCCGCCTTCTGGTTCTTCAGCTCCTTGCGCAGGCTGAGGTAGTAGTGCGGTGCCGACCCGGCCTGCTCGAGCACGGCCAGTGCTCTGGGACTCAGGGAAAGGAATGCCAGACCAGGGGGCAGGCCGAAGGCCTTCTGGGAGCCGCAGATCACCACATCAAGCCCCCAGGCGTCGGTTTCCACCGGCTGGCACCCGACGGCGGTGATCGCATCCACAATGATCAGTGTCTGGGGAAACTCGGCCCGCACCGCTTCCGCGATCGCCTTCAGGTCATGGGCCGTCCCCGTGGAGGTCTCGCATCCCTGCAGGAGCAGCGAACGGGCGTCCGGATGCTCCCGCAATACCGAGGCGATCTCGGCGGCGCCGGCAGCCTGCCCATATTCCTTGGAGAGTACCACCGCTTTAAGGCCGAAAGCCTCGGCCAGCTCGGCCCAGCGCTCGCCGAACTTTCCAGCCACCACCGCCACGACCTTCTCTCCCGGCTTGTGCAGATTGGAAACCGCAGCCTCCATGGCTCCAGTCCCCGAGGCGGCCAGGATCAGGACTTCATGACTGGTGCGGAAGATCCGCTGGAGATTGGACCGGGTCTCCTGCAACAAGTCCTTGAACTCCGGCGTCCGGTGGTGGATGAGGGGACGTGCGAGGGCGAGCTGAGCTTCTGGGATCAGTGGGGTTGGCCCCGGTGTAAACAAACGGGTCTTTCGCATGGCCGGAATCATAGCATGCCCGTTGGCGGACGGAAGTCAGGAGTCGGGAGACAGGAAACAGGAGACGGTGCTCCACGAGCGGGGGGTACAACCGTTGGCGTGAACGCTCAGGTTTGCACCCGGATCTAGCGGATCACTCGAATGACTCGGAGGCTCGGATCACTCGGCGCCGCCTGCCCGGCAGGAAACCGGAGAGACCCGCGTGGAACCACCTCCTGACTCCTGTGTCCCGACTCCCGACTACCGTCTTACCCCAGCTCCCGACAGTGCTCCCGGATCTTCCGCACGGCCCGCGGAATGTCGGCCAGATCCTCCGGCGGGGACAGGAGAACCTGATGCGGGATGACCACCGTCTCGCGGCAGATCCGTTCCGCCACCGGCAGGGGGGTGGACTTGAGATCCACCGCCTTCCCATAGTAGGGACAGGTGAACGGACAACCGCCGGGACCCTCCGGGATCTGCTCGAACATCGGGTTCCGGGTCAGCGGCCAGGGGTATCCGATGTGGCAGGGAATCCCTTCCGCCTTCAGCGCCTCCACAAACCGGTCCCTGCTTACTCCTCCAAACGCTTCCGGCTGGTATCGCAACAGATACAGATAGTAGCCGTTGACATCGGTCCGGCCGTCGCCCGGAACCGCTTCCAGCCCTCCGATCTCCTGCAGTTCCCGCGAAACCAGGGCCGCGTTCCGCTGCTTGGTCCGAAGCTGGTCCTCCAGGCGCTCAAGCTGGGCCGCCAGCACCGCCGCCTGGAGTTCAGACAGGCGATAATTCACCGGGAAGGCATAGTGCATGTACCAGGACTGGCCGGCCTTCCGCCCGCAACTGCGAAACATCACGCAGCGCTCCGCCAGATCCGGGTCGTTGGTGGTAATCATGCCACCTTCGCCCGCCGTCATTGTCTTCGATTCCTGAAAGCTGAAGGTGGCCAGATGGCCCAGCGACCCCACCTTCCTCCCCTGGTAAACCGCTCCATGGGCATGGGCCGCATCCTCGATCACGACCAGATTGTGCTTCCGGCCCATGGCCATGAGCCGTTCCATGTCGGCGACAAAACCTCCAAAGTGCACCGGAATGACGGCCCGGGTCCGCGAGGTAACAGCCGCCTCCACGGCGTCGGGGTCGATGCACTGGCTGTCGTAGCAGGTGTCCACCACCACCGGCACGGCGTTGACCTGCAGGACGGCACTCAGGGTGGCGATGAAGGTCAGGCCCGGCACGATCACCTCCTGGCCGACGCCGACTCCGGCCGCCCGGAGGGCGATCTCCAAAGCCACGGTCCCATTGGCGCAGGCGATGCCGTAAGCCGCCCCATGATACTGGGCGAACCTCTGTTCGAAAGCCTCGGTCCAGGTTCCCGGATCTGATCCGCGCATGCCGGCAAACCATCGCCGGCTCCTGATCACCTGGTGGACATTTTCCAGTTCCCGATGGTCGTAGTCCGGCCACGGATGAAACTCGCGAGAACGCACCGGAGAACCTCCCAGCAGCGCCAGTCGCGGCATCGGTCGCCTCCTTCCCCGCGGCATGATAACCTGCCGTGCAGATTTGTGGCCACGCTCAAGGAGTAAGCAATGAAGTCGATGCTGGGAGGATTGACGGCGGTCCTGGTGTCCCTGTGGTCGGCCCAACCGGCAGGGCAGGACGGGTTTGTGGATCTGTTCGACGGACGCACGCTGGACGGCTGGCATGTGAGCGCGAAAACCGGCCACAGCGCCGTCAGCGGCCACCGCTCAGGCGGCCGTTGGGTGGTGGCGGAGGGAGCCATCGTCGGCAGCCAGGATGTCCCCGGCAATGGTGGCATCCTGATCACCGATCGCCAGTTCGGGGACTTTGAAGTCGTCCTCGAAATGAACAACGATTTCGGTCCCGACAGCGGCCTGTTCCTGCGCAGCACAGAGGACGGACGGGCCTACCAGGCCATGATCGACTACCATTCCGGGGGAAATCTGATGGGGATCTACGGTGAAGGCTTGGGCGGCAAACCCAGCATCCGGAACTTCAACTTTCTGGACACCCCTGACCGGGTGGAACCGGTCGCCGGGGCGCCTGTACCCTTTCCGGTCCTGCCCCAGTCGTGGCCGAGTTTCTGGCGGCACGGCCAATGGAACGAGTTGCGTGCCCGCATCACCGGCGGTGCGCTTCCCACCATCGTGACCTGGATCAACGGAGTGAAGATGATGGAGTGGACGGAAACCGAGCGGCGTCATCCGGAACGCGGGGGAATCGCCTTGCAGGTCCACGGTGGTGGCAATTACACGCAGCAGTTCGTCCGTTACCGCAGGATTCGAGTCAAGGAACTGTGAGCAGGGGCAACGGCGGTACCTCCGGACCGCACCCGCAGCACCAAATTCGCCACCGGCAGCGCACCATGCCTTTCAATCCCCTGCGGTCCCGATCCGGTCCCTGGTGGCTGGTGCTGCTCTGTCATGCCGCTCTCGGCCTGGCGCAGTCTCCGGACGGCGTCGAGCAGCCCGCATCCCTGCAAGGGGAACCGGCGCCGGACCGGCAAACGCGGCTCCTCCTGCTGAGGCGTGCCAAGGCCCGGCACCTGCAACCGTACCGCCGGAAAAGGTTGGAGCGCCTGTTCTTCCGGCTGGACCAGGAAGGCAACGTCACGCTCGAGGACACCAATCTCAAGGGTTTCTATCCCCGTCTGGCCTGGATCGCCCGCGGCTCCGGGCCGGCGGCTGGAGTCCGTTATTGGCGTCCGGAAGTGTTTCGGGGCCTCGACCTGATGGGCTCCGCCTTTCATTCCTGGAACCGTTATCAGCACTATGACCTGCACTTCGGGATGATTCCCAACCGCGGTATGGGAATTCCGCCGGCGTCGCTGGACGACGAGGAAGTGGAGGACCAGGGAGAGATCGACCGGTCCAGAATCTCCCGATTCCGTCTCTACGGTTCCGCCCGCTACCGCTACCAGCCCGAAGTGGCATACTTCGGGACGGGGCCGGACTCCCGGAAGGAGGACCGCACCGCCTTCCTGCTCAAGGACTTCCTGGCACGGGCAACCGTCGGCTACCAGTTCAGCCCCCGGGTCGCCTGGGTTTTCCGGGGCGGCCTGCTGCGGCATGCACTGGGCCCGGGCCGCGACTCCTCAACCCCGACGTTGCAGGAGCGGTTCACCGCCGACAACACGCCCGGCTTGGACGCACCGCCCTCCTACCTGACCCTTGCTTCCGGCATGGTTGTCGACAGCCGCGACAACCCGGGCGTACCCCGCCGGGGATGGTTCGGGGCTCTGACCTGGGAGAAGTTCCACCAGTTGGGGGGTTGGAACCGCTACAACTTCAGCCAGTGGGGCCTTGACGCCAGAACCTTCCTGCCGCTGGGTTCGGAACACCGGGTCCTGGCGCTGCGCTGGCTGGCACTGTATGCAGACTCCACTGACGGCAACGCCGTGCCTTTCTTTCTGCAGCCCTCGTTGGGCGGGAGCCGGGGGATGCGCGGGTTCCGGTCGTTCCGCTACCGCGGCGACAAGCTGATGCAGTTCCAGGCGGAATACCGTTGGGAAGCCTCCCGGCGGCTCGAGCTGGCGATCTTCGGAGACTCGGGCATGGTTGCCAACAAGGGGGAACGGCTGTCGTTGGACAAGCTGAAGAACGACTTCGGAATCGGCCTGCGATTCAAGAGTTCCCGGGGCGTCCTGTTTCGGGTGGATCAGGCCTGGAGCAACGAGGGTCCGCGGACCGTCGTGCGTTTCGGAGGAAGTTTCTGAGCATGAAGGCAACCGGCCGGTCGACTGGACTCCCGTGCCTCTGTTGGCTGTTTGCCGTGGTTGTCCTGTCCCCCGTTCCAGCCGCGGTTGCCGCCGAGCGCTTCCTGAGGGACGATCCCATCCCCCGGGACCGCGACGATCTCGACATCCCGTGCCCGGAAATCCTCGAACTGAGTCCCACCTACGACGCCCTGGAAAGCACGCTGGGCAACGGCGGACCGGGCCGGGACCGGGCCTCCAACGTGAATACCCTGGGAGAAGTCCCTGATTCGAGCTGGTTCACCAACCGCTTGGGCCACGGCCTGCTCTCCCTGGAAGAACTGGTTCGGGGGGGAGATCAGCGGGGCGGACCCGATATGTCCGGCACGGTCCGGGTCGTGGGTGCCGGCCTGGGAACACTCACCGACAGTCTCCTGATCGTGGACCGACGGGGTGACTCCTATTTCATCAAGTTCGATCCCGCAGCGCATCCCAATCTGGGCACCGCAGCCGACATCATCACCAGCCGTTTTCTGTATGCCGCCGGCTACAACGTCTTTCCAACCTGTCTGGTGGAGATTGAACGCGGGCGGCTGGAGATTGCCCCCGGAGCGCTTGTCAAACTGCTGGGGGGACGGGAAGTGCCCCTGAGCCGCGAATTCCTGGACTCGGTGCTGGCGGAGGCCGCCGGAGCGGAGGGGCGTTATCGAGTCTCGGCCTGCCGCCTGCCACCCGGGCGAATGGTGGGCCGTTTCCGGTTCTTCGGTACCCGCGGTGACGATCCCAACGACATTTTCCGCCACGAAAACCGCCGGGAGCTTCGCGGCCTGCAGGTCTTCGCCGCGTGGCTCAACCATACCAACTGCAACAGCCTCAATACTCTCGACATATGGGTCACCGAGGAGAACCGCTCCTTCCTGAGGCATTTCCTGGTGGATTTCACCGCTTCCCTGGGCAGCGGCTACGACCTGAACCGTCGGGTGGTTCCCAAGGACCCCCGGTCAGGTTACGAGGATTCTCTGCGGGGCGACCCTTGGGCCACGCTCAAGAGTGCACTTTCGCTGGGGTTGTGGCGGCGTCCCTGGCTGCGCGCCCGTTATCCGTACCCGGAGTTGCCGGAAGTCGGACGGATTGAAAGCGAGTATTTCGAACCCGGCCTCTGGAAGCCCGAGTACCCGAATGCCGCCTTCCGGAATGCGCGCCCGGAGGACTCATTCTGGGCTGCCGCGATTCTTGCCCGCTTCTCCGACGAGATGATCCGGGCGGTGGTCGATACCGGGCGCTTTGGCAACCCGGAGGCGTCCAGGTATCTGACTCAGGTACTGATTCGCCGCCGGGACAAGCTGCTCGATCACTATCTGGCGCAGCTCAACCCGTTGGTTGACTTCAGGGTCAACATCGACCGGCTCGAGTTCCGCAATCTCGGCGAGGAGCTGAATCCCCTCAACCGCTGCTCCTACGAATACCAGTGGTTCACTTTCGACAACCGATCGGGAGTGGAGCAGGCCGTCGACGCCAGACGCTACACGGGCTTGACCCAGGTGACCATCCCCACCGCTGCCGCCGAGTTTCTCAAGGTCCGGCTGCGCACCCGCAGTGAAACCCATCCCGCCTGGATGCGCTGGGTGGATGTCTACCTGGGAGCGGGGCCGTCCCGCAGGGTCGTCGGCGTGGAGCGGGAGTCGGGGGACTGAACGCCTGAAGCTGCAGCCCTCGGGGTCTCGAGCCAACGCCGGAACTCGGCCACGTACCCTTGCGGGTCCTTCTGATAAGCCCCGCCGTGCCCGGCGCCCTCTACAAACCACAGGTACTTGTGAGCCGAAGGCACCAGGCGGAGAATCGCCTCCGCCTCTGCCTGGGGCATGCGCTGATCTTCGCGGCCATAAACGAGCAGCACCGGAACGGAGTCAAGCCGTGGCAGCACGCGGCGGAGATCGAGCTCGTCAGGGGGGAACGAACCCAGCCGCCCTAAATTCCAGACAAACACCCGCGCGAAGGGGAACGGGGGAAGCCTCATGAACAGCCAGGTATGCCGGTCGACGGTGCGGCGAAGGCTGAGAAACGGGCTGTCGGCGAGTACCCCCGCCACCTGACCCGGCTCTGCCGCAGCCGCCAGCAGTCCCGCTACCGCCCCCATGGAAACCCCGGCGATCAGGCACTGTTGCGAGCCCGTACGGTGGCGGGCGAAATCCATTGCGGCCAGTACGTCCAGCCGTTCCCGATAACCCAGGGTGATCGGACCGGCTTGGCTGGACCCGTGACCCCGGAAGTCAAACAACAGGACCGGGTAGCCCAGCCGATTCAAGTCGCAGGCCCGCTCCAGGACTTCCCTCCGGCTGCGGAACAGCCCGTGTCCGAAGACGATCGGCGGCTTTCCGGCGGCAGCCGGCAGCCACCAGCCGGCAAGCTGAAGCGAACCATCCCGGCTGGGAAAATGGATGTCCTCATAGCCTGTCCCGAAATCCGCGGGAAGTGAGGTCAACCCTCTCTCGTCCGGACGGGTGGATGCCTGAGACAACCACCATGAACCCAACAGCGGAACGACCATCAGCAGCCAGACCGGCAACACCGCCAGCCAACTGAAGAAAGTGCAGCGGGCGATCTTGCGGCCCCTTCCGCGAAAGTGAAGAAGCAGCCCGATCAGCCAAGTTATAATGCCCACCAGCGCGAACGGGACGCCGAGCAGGAGAGCCAGGATCAGGGTCGGCATATCGTGAAGGTCAAGGTTGTCGGCCCAGTATAGCGCGGTATCCCGACGCGCCGGCGAAGCGGCGACCCGCCTTCGTACAAGGAATCCGGATCAGATCGGTAGGGAGAGGAGCAGGTGGAAAAGCCCTGGTTGAAGTTTTACGACTCCGGAGTCCCCGCGTCGATGGAATACCCGGACCTCAACATGTACCAGGTTTTCCAGATGACGATCGAGGAGAACCCGCGGGGGATTGCAACCATTTTCTTCGGTGCAAAGCTCAGTTACAAGCGGCTGGGCCGCCTCGTGGACCGGTTTGCAGACGCCCTGGCTGCCCTGGGCGTCGCCAAGGGGGACCGGGTCGCTCTGCTTCTGCCGAACCTTCCCGGCTATGTGATCGCCCATTTCGCCGCCCTGAAGCTGGGTGCGATCCTGGTCCCCACCAACCCGCTGTACGTCGAACGCGAACTGGAGCACCAGATGAACGATTCGGGAGCGGAAACCCTGGTGGTACTCGACCAGCTTTTCGCTACCTTTGCCAAGGTCCGGGAGCGAACCTCAGTGCGCCGGGTGGTGGTGATGTCCGTCAGGGACTTCCTGCCGTTTCCCCTGAATCTCCTTTATGGGCTCAAGCACCGTTCACCTGTCCCCGCCGACGAGGCCCAGGGAGTCCACCTGTATCGCCACCTCATCCGCCGGAAGTTCCCCCGACACCCAGGAGTGTTCGTCAAACCCGACGACACCGCACTCCTCCTGTACACGGGCGGTACCACCGGGGTGTCCAAGGGAGCGGTGTTGACCCACCGCAACGTGGTGATCAACGTTCATCAGACGATGAGCTGGCTGTGGACCCTCGAGAAGAAGAGGGAGGTGATTCTGTGCGTTCTCCCCTTCTTTCACAGTTACGGCATGACCACCGGGCTCCATCTGGCGGTACTGGCCCAGTCTGCGATGCTCCTGCTGCCCCGCTTTGAGCTGGCGGATGTAGCGCGGGCCATCAAGAAATACCGACCGAGCGTCTTTTGCGCCGTGCCCTCCATGTATAACGCCATCAACCGCTATCCCCAGCTCGAACCCCACCACCTTTCCAGCATCAAGCTTTGTGTCAGCGGTGGCGCAGCTTTGCCGGCCGAGGTCCAGGCCCGGTTCGAAGAACGTACCGGTGGCAAGCTGGTGGAGGGTTACGGGCTCACCGAGACTTCACCGGTGGCGTTCGTGAACCCCGTCTACGGACATCGGAAGATCGGGACCATCGGGGTGCCCATTCCCGATACCGAAGCCTGTGTGGTGGACCTGGATACCAGGGAACCCTTGCCGCCGGGCCAAGTCGGCGAGCTGGCCATTCGAGGGCCGCAGGTGATGAAAGGGTATTGGAACCGTCCCGACGAGACGGCGGCTGTACTGAGGGACGGGTGGCTGTTTACCGGAGATATGGCGGTTCAGGACGAGGAGGGCTTCTTCCGTATCGTGGACCGCAAGAAAGACGTCATCATCAGCGCCGGCATGAACGTCTTCCCGCGGGAAGTGGAGGAAGTCCTGCACCAGCACCCCAAGATCGTGGAGGCGGCGGTCATCGGGGCCCGCAGCCAGGTCCGCGAGGAAATCGTCAAGGCCTACGTGGTGGTGGAGAAGGGGCAGACACTCACGAAGGCGGAGATCGTCGAGTTCTGCCGGGACAAGCTCGCCAAGTTCAAGATTCCAAAGCAGATTGAGTTTGTGGATGCCTTGCCCAAGAGCGCCATGGGCAAGGTCCTGAAGCGAGTCCTCAAAGACCGGGAAGGGAAGCGGGAAACGGAAGGCACCGTTGGGTGACCGCCCCGCCGAACCTGCTTGCCCGAAACAGTCCTGCCGGGGACAGGTGGACAGTGAACTGCGTTGATTTCGCCCAACGGCTGCTCCGGGTCCCGAGCTTGCCGGGACAGGAGGGACAGGTCGCCAACCTGGTCCAGGCGGAAATGACCCGGCTGGGCTTCGACGAGGTGTGCCGCGATGAAGCCGGCAACGTGATCGGCAAGATCCGGGGACAGGGCACGGCTCCTTCCATCATGTTCAACACACACTTGGACCATGTGGATCCGGGAGACGCTGCTGGTTGGCCGAGCCCCCCGTATGGCGGTGAACTCCGGGAGGACCGCCTGATCGGACGGGGCGCAGTGGACATCAAGGGCCCGTTGGCGAGCCAGGTCTATGGTCTGGCGCGCCTGCTCCAGCCAGGTCGTCGCCCTCCGGGCGATGTGTATGTCACCGCGGTGGTCCAGGAGGAAGTGGGGGGCCTGGGCGCCTGGTGGATGTGCCGGCGGCGGCGGTTCGATTGTGTGGTGGTGGGCGAACCCAGCGGCTGCCGGCTTCGCCGCGGCCACCGAGGACGCTGCGAGTTCAGGGTGATCGCCCGGGGTCGAAGCTGTCATGCCAGTGTTCCCGAACAGGGCGTGAATCCGCTGGAGATGGTGGCACGGTTCATTCTGGCTCTCGGGGAGCTGCGACGCGTATCCCACCCCGAACTCGGAGAGGGCAGCGTCGCGCCCACCCTCATCGCCACCGATCAAACCAGTCCCAATGTCATCCCGGGCGAGGTCCGGCTCATCCTTGACTGGCGGACGGTTCCCGGTGAGGAACCGGAGGCGGTTCTCGAGGCCCTGCGTGGGGTCTCCCGGAGCTGTGTGTTGCCAGGCGGGAGTCTCAGCGTCGAACCGGTGGTGGAGACCCTCTGTACTTACACGGGGCTCAGGGTCAGCCTGCCGGTGGGACATCCTTCCTTTCTGCTGGCGGCGGACCATCCGGCAGTCCGGGCAGCGGAGCAGATTCTGGGTGAAACGTTGGGAGCGTCCGGCCCTGCCGGCCTCTGGCGGTTTGCCACCGATGGCGGCCATTTCGCACAGGCAGGGATGACGGTTCTCGGTTTCGGTCCGGGGGATCCTGAGGCCGCCCACACAGTGGGCGAGTCGATAGCGGTGGAGGAGTTGCAGCGGGCAGAACTTGCCGTGGAGGCGCTGGCAGTCGGCCTCCCGTCCAAGCTACTCTCTCCGCAGATGTCAACGTGAACTGACGGCAGCCCGGCAACGCCGCTCAGGAGCGCACCGGTTCCTGGGCCGGCAGCCGGCGCAACAGCTCTTTCAACACCGACTCCTCGTGTTTGAGCCGTTCCCGAAATTCCATCAGGTCCGTGTTGGCCACTTCCATGCGGAGGTCGGACAGGTAGCTGTCCAACACCTGGCGAAGGATCGCGGCCTCCTGTTCGTCGAGCCTGAGTTCGACCATGGTGTCCTCCTCGGTTGATACGGTCCTCTGGTATCTCGATTGTACTCCGGCAGGGCTGGGACAGCCCCCTGGGGACGCTGGGACCCCGCATGGAAGCAGCTCGTAGAGTGGCGGTAACTGGGCCCTCCCCCGCGCGGCCGAGCTTCGGGAGGGTCGTCGATCGTCCGGCAAGACCCTGCTCAGCCGGGCCTGCTCCACCGGCACGACGACGTCGTTTCGTCCCCAGCGCCAGGAAACCTTGGGCACCCGAACCGGCCTTCCCGCCGATGGGGGGGATTCCGGAGGTTCCGGGCGGTTCGGGCACCCGCCCCCACTGTTCCGGCGCGGCCCCTCCACCTGTCCCCCGCAGGCTTGGAACACGGGCCTTGCCCGGAAGACGAAAGACGGGGTCCCGCTCCCGGTTTCGGCCAGTCTGGGCCGACCGTGTGCCGACCGTCCCGGAATCACGTCACCTGTCCCCGGCGCCGGCGCTGAGGTGGCACGGGTTCGATTATGCTGAGCCAACGGACCAACGGTTTGACCCGTCCCCGGAGCGGACTCTGGGATCGGGCGCCTGACCCGAACCTGACCCATCGCAGAACGGATCCGGAGCCCCGCCAAGGAAGTCACTCAATTCTCTCCAAGTAATGGGATCGAGCCCCGGAGGGCCCATGGGCGAGCGATCAACGCTGCGGAGGCATCGGCTGACGAGGCATCTGATGGGATTGGGCCCCGGAGGGCAAATGGCGGAATCTGAAAGTTCATCCCCTCGGGTGGATGTAACGCTGATGGACCTTTGTCCTCGGCGCCGTCGGAAGGGCTCCGGAGAAGAACCCCAGGTTTCATGCCGGCGGGCGAGCGCAGACGGATGGGCCACGGTGACGAGGCAAATCGATAACTCGGCCGCCGCAGGGCTGGCTAAGCGCGGGGAAAGGCTCAAGCTGTGTTCCGTTCTGCCCTGTCATCTCCCCTTTGGCCAGGGAGCTTGAACTGTCCCTCTTAAGCCCGCGGCTGTCGGCGGTGGTCGGCCATCTTGCGAGCCGGGGGCCTGTGACCAGGCGGACCGCTTGACCTGTCCCCGGATTCTTCAAGTCCTTGCCGGACGGTTTGACGGCGGGGCCGGGAGCAGGTTCTGTAGCCGGCTGTCTGAAACGTTCCCACCTCGAAATTGACCTGTCCCCGCTTCCGGTGGTTTTCCGTGGATTGCAGTCTTGCCAACGTGGTTTGCCTCATCACGCCTCACTCCCCAGGTGGCCCGTCGGTCGACGGGTCCTGCCCCGAAACTCGTGGATCCTTGGCGGGCTGGTTGGGCGCGGAGGAAGGACGCCGACAATGACGCGCTCTGCCTGCTGCCCCTCCTCTGGCCGGCTGGACGATTTGACCTGTCTTTCGGGGTTCGACACAGGCTGCGGTTGAAGACGCTTGACCGGATTGGGCAAGCCAAGGGGACTGCCTTTGCCGCACGAACCTGCCGATGTCCTGTGTCTTGGTCGCTGGTCCCTGAGGCGGCTGCATCGTCCCCGGCCGGTCCACTCCGCCCGTCCCCCGCGCCGATGGGCGCCGGGCGGTGTTTGTCCGCTTTTCCGGTCAGCCGGTGACCGGCAGGACGGCAGGACGACTTGACCTGTCCCCGGAGTTCGGAAGGTTGCTCCCGACTGTGGCAGGGTACAGCGCCCCAGCCAAGGGCGGTGCTTCGGCCCACGGCGGATGCAGACAGTCGTGTCGCATTCATGAAGATGTTGCATTCAGGGGTCGGTAGAGAGCAGTCCGCACAGCTGGGTTCCTCCCGACTCCTGTTTCCTGTCTCCCGACTCCTGACATTTTGTTCGCTCCAGGGCGTCAACTTTGCCGGCTCGTGCGTTGATTTCAGGGGAGCAGCTCACGGCGCCCGAGGGTACGGCAAGGGTGCCGGCGGACCGAACGCCGTGACGCTGCGCCGCAGGAGGATTCAACCATGGCCCGATTGCCCCGTTCGCTTTCCCCGCACCGGCCGGCCAGTTACTTGGTGTCCAACCGCCTGGGTGGCGCCGACCCCCGGGCCTTGGCCCAACGTTGGGCCCGCCGCCTGTTCGACAGGCAGCTGCACCTGTGTGCCAAGAGCTATACGATCGAGGTCCTCAAATGGCGCGTGCTGGACGACGGTTACCGGATGACGCTGCAGGTCAATTCGGCCCGGCAGCTGACGGACCGGGAGGTGGATCGCCGCATCGCCCGGATCGGGCGGCAGAAGGTTCGGCCGCTGAGCGCCGAGGAGCGGCAGGCAGGACGGGAGCGGCTGGAAGACCTGTCGGCTTTCATGCGCGACCTGCAAAGCGGATGGACGCGGGCCTACAACAGCCAGACGCAGCGCTGGGGTCCGATGTGGGCGGGGCGCTTTCGGTCGGTGGAGCTGAAGGGGGATACAGCGTTGCAGGCGGGCGAGTTGTACGTGACCCGACGGCCGCCGACGCCCCCCGCTGTCGCTGCCGATTGCAAGAACCCGTTGCCCGATCTGCCGCCCTGGCAGATCGAGGAGGTGCAGGCGCTGGCCCACCTATGGCCGCGACGGCAATGGCGGAAACTGGTCCCGGTGTGGGAATGGGGGCGGGCTGTGGGCGATCGCGAATTTGTGCAGCAGCGCGCCGACTTGGATCGACCCTACTGCCGTTGGGAGGTGGCGCCGCTGGGCATCCGCAATCTCTGGTCCCTCCGCCATCCAATACGAACGCGGACGCCTGGAGCGCCGGCTGTTGCGTCGCCGCCTCGCCGGTTCGAGGGGGCATCGACCCGGCCTCCAGGCAGGGCCTCGCCGGAGTTGGCGGACGCTGAACCGCGCGCAGGCTGAACCTGATGGGGCGGGAAGCTAGCGCTTCCGCGGGCGGTACGCTTCCCGGAACTCCCAGGGAGGAGTCGGGTTGGGGTGCACCCAAAGCCCCCGACGCTCCGCTCTGGCCTTGGCTTCTGCCGCCGCCAACTCCAACGCCTCTGGAGCGTGACGGACGTAATGCCAGGCCAGACCGGCCTCCACCAGTCCGAGGGAGAGGTCAAGTCCCTGTACAGCAACTCGCGCCACCAGCCGGCCATAGGAATCGACGTCCACGGGCAGCACTTGGGCCGCCTTGCCGAAGGCGTGCCGGGAGGTCCATTGTCTTGCGCGTTGGGCGAAGGCCATTCCCCGCTCGGGACAGTCGATGCCCCAGAGCCGGACCGTCACCTCGTGGCGGTTGCACAGGACGCGGAGCGTGTCTCCGTCACGGACGCCCACAACCCGACACTCTTGAGCAGGCAAGTGGAGCTGACGGCCAACTTGGGCCGTGACGACCGACGAGGTCGCCAGAAGGGCAACCAACAGCCCGCCCCACCGGCCTGACCCGTGGGCTATGGCACCCATCGCCGTCCCTCCCACTCGTCCCGCAAGGCATTCAGCAGGAGATGGTGGACCCGACCGTGGATGCGTAGCATGACCTCGTCGAATTTGCGGTGCGCAGCGCCCGCCAGGTCAAGGCGGCGGAAAGTCAGCCGGTCGGCCCAATCGATGCCGGCGTAGACCGGGTCGAAACCCCGCAGATTGAGGATCTTTTCGCTGCGGGGCGACACGGTAAACATCAGCTCGATGTTCAACCCTCCGTCGGTGCGCAGCAAAAATCGGAACCGTTTGACGGCGGCGCCGAAGTGTCCCGGACCGAAGCCGAACAGATTCGGCTCCGGCGCCAGGGGCAGAAAGGAGTAACCGAAGCTGGTCTCGGCCACCATTCCCGGTGGAAGCGGGGCTGCCGTGCGGCCAAAATCCCGGTGAAGCACCACCAGCGCAGCTTCCTTGACCGCTCGCGACAACTGCCTTGCCCATCTGCGCAGGCGCGGGATCCCCAAGACGAAGTCGTGAATATCCACTCGCACCACGAGCCATTCCAAACCACTCAGACTGAGGTCCAGCTCCTCGATTCGGGCTGCTTCAGCTTCCGCCGCACCAAGCCGCTGCAGGGCCACGGGAGTATAGGTGAAGCCTCCGTCTGATCCGTCCGGGTGAGCATAGTGGCAGTGCGCCTGGTAGACGCGGGGAGCTTCCTGCAGAGGAAGCGCGGCTGCAAGCGCCGAACGAGGGGTAGCAAAGCCGGCCTCCTGCAGGCAACCCATCATTGACGTCCCGTTGCGACAACTTCCGAAATAACCGTCCATCGCGAGCAGGGAACCAGCCGGAGGCAGAAGCTGAAAGCGCGGCAGGCCCTGGGCTTCCAAATCCAGGAACTCGTCCAACAGCCGACGGCCGCTGTCCAGGGCGGACCTCGCTGCAACCACGTAGTCCCCGAATGAGAAGTCCGCAGAGTTGGAGCCCATGGCTGCAGATTTTGGAATAAACCGGACGCTGCGGTCCATTTCTACAGGCAGAGGGACGGGACATGAGCACAGCACGACTGATCGGTACAGAGTTAAGCCAACCCATCCAGGCGCTCAATCACGCGGATCGTCTCTGGCACTTGCAGCAGACGGGGTTGACGGAAGGGCTCTCCTTGCGGGAGCTGCACCAGGTAGCCTCGGCATGCAGCGATATGCTGTTCGAAAAGGGACGACCCGTCTACCAGCAAGGCGACGAGGGAGACTGCCTGTACTTGGTCAACCGGGGAGCCATGATCCTCATCGCCACCAACCCGGAGGGCCGGGAGAGGGTAGTCGGCGTACTTGGTCCCGGGCAACTTTTCGGGGAAGAGGCCTTGGGCTTGGGCGGAAGCAGCCGAACAAGTCGGGCGGTGGCGTACGAGGAGTGCTGGGTGTCGGCGATCCGCCGGGAGACCCTGCAGGGCCTGATGCTGGCCATACCCGCATTGGCGCTCAACCTGGTGCGACTGGTCATCAACCGCCTGTCGGAAGCCAGGGAAGAGCTTGAGAATTTCAGTTTTCTTTCGACGGAACAGCGGATCGCACGGGCCCTGTTGAAGCTCGGCCGGGACCACGGACGCAGGATCCCCGGAGAGAGCTCGTTGCGAAAACTGCGAATCCAGATCTCGCATGAGCTGCTTTCCCATATGGTGGGGGCCAACCGGCCGCATGTTTCCGCGATCATGTCCCAGTTCAAGAAGAACGGTTGGATACGCTATCAGAAGCGACGGCTTCTGATTGACGTGGATCGGCTGGCGCACCAGCCGCACACATCAACGGCAGGGAGCTGAACTGTAGATAGTCGGGACGCCGGAAGGAAGGAATGCCGGACAGCGGAGGACGTGGCAGAAGAGGGCAGGTGTTTTTGGAGGAAGCACTGCCCCACATTGACGCCCTTTATCGAATGGCGCTGAGAACTTTCGGAGATCCGGAGATGGCCAGAGATCTGGTGCAGGAGACGTACAAAGAAGCCTGGCGGTCGTTCGACGGTTATCAGGCTGGAAGCGACTGCAAGGCCTGGCTGTTCCGGATTTACTACCGGGTCGTAGGACGCCGGCGAAAACTCGAGCGGGTGCAGCATCACGTCGATCTGGACTCTTTGCCCGAGGAACGGCTCTCGGTCCCCGCCGAGGCTGAGCGGCGACTGGAAGGCGCGCCGGTGATCCAGGTTCTCGAGGGAATGCCGGAGCACTACCGCTCGATTCTGGTGTTGGCCGACGTAGAAAGCCTCTCGTACCGAGAGATAGCAAGACTGCTGGATCTTCCGCTGGGTACGGTGATGTCGCGGCTTAACCGCGCCCGAACCCTGTTTCGTGAACGGTTCCGGCATTTTCAGCAACAAACCGGCACTGCCTAGCATTCACGGATACAGAGAACCATGATGGAAATCAAACGACTGCAACCTCTCGAGTGCCGTCAGGTAAGGAAGTTGCTCGACGACTTCTTATCCGACGAACTGAGTGTGGAAGTCAGCCGCCAAATCCTTTCCCACCTGGACGGTTGTCCGGGCTGTTGTGAAGAGAAATCCCAGCGGGTCGAGTTGCGCGAGCTCCTCCGCCAAGCGTGGAATGCCGTCGACGCTCCGCCCGCTTTGGCTGAAACGATACGGACGCTGGTGACTGAGGAGGGGCGTCCGGTCTCCTGGCTGCGGCTGGCGGCCGGATTCGTGCTGGGCTTGATTGGTCTGGCGGCGCTGGTGTTCGCGCTCACCTGGTTTGCCGGAACCAAATCGCTGGCGGTGGATCACTTCGCCGCGGTCATCCAAGATCATCTGCGCTGTTCCGGGAAGCCGGTGGAGACCCAGGATCTTCCGGTAGATCCCAACTACCCCAGACTCCGACAGGCAATCGAAACCATGCCCCAGGGCTACAGTCTTGTCGGGGTGATGGAATGCCACGTTGGTGAGGCGAGGTTTCTTCACTACCTGTTCCGGGGTGAGAACGGGGCGCTGCTGTCGGTGATGCTGGAGCCTCGGCAGCCCGGCCACCGTCTGACCCGACGGGGAGACTCGGTGAAAGTAGTGGACCTGCAGGCCCGGACGGTGGAAATGGGTCCCGTCACCGTCACCGGGACCCAGCTTTCAGCCTATTTCGTGTATCTGGTGGGCGATGGGCTTGACCGGCGCGAGTCTCTGCTGCTTGCGGAAAGGTTGATGCCGATCCTGCAGGAGCTCCTCGGCTGATCTTCAAGGAACCGCCAAGCCCCGTGGTCCTGCCCCGCGTCTGTTTGCTTTCCTGCCTTCTCTTCAACCTGAACGCCCACGCATTCCCCGGCTTTCCGTTCCCTCAGGCCACTGGAGCATCGGGGACAGGTGACCGTGAACCCGCCTCGGCCCTGGCGGAGGTTTTGCGATACGTCGACGACCGCGGCCTGGTGGATTATGCCGGCTTGAGTAAGGAAACATCGCTGCTGCGGCGCTTTGCGGATTCTCTGGCTGACTACCCCGAGGCCCGCCTGCAGGAGCTCTCCGCGGCGGACCAGATTGCCTTCTGGATCAACGCCTATAACGGGCTGACGCTGAAAGCCGTGGTGGACCATTATCCGATCCAGGCGTCCTTCCTGAGCTCCCTGATCTATCCTCGCAACAGCATCCGCCAGATCCCCGGCGTCTGGGACCGGCTGCGCTTCGAGGTGAGCGGCCGGATGCTGACCCTGGATGAGATCGAGCATGAAATCCTGCGGGGGGAGTTCGACGAACCGGGAATCCATCTGGCTTTGGTCTGTGCCGCCCGGAGCTGTCCTCCCCTGCGCAGCGAACCGTACGTGGGCCCCCGCCTGGAACAGCAACTGGCCGATCAGGCACGGCGTTTCCTGGCCGACCCGAACTCGTTCCGGATCGACCGGACCTCGGGAACGGTTTACCTGTCCCGGATTCTCGAGTGGTACGGGTCCGACTTCGTCAACCGCTTCCGAAGCGCCGAACCGGGCCGCCACAGCGAGGTCGAGAGAGCCGTACTGAATTACCTGGCCCAGCATCTGGATCCGGAGCAGGCCCGGTACCTGCGCCAGGGAGACTTTCGGGTGCGTTATCTCGATTATGATTGGACCCTGAATGAACGTCCCGGACCTCGGTAAACCGGCTTCTCCTGTCCCCCGCGGCGAACGCGGCAGCCGGACCTGTCGGGTGGAGTCCCCGCGATGAAGTCTTCCATGACCTCGAGACGGGAAGGGCCGACCGGGGCAGGGAACCGGCTCAAGGCGCTGCTCCTGGTGGTGATGGTGGCCGGGCTTTTTCTGCTGGTCCGCAATCTGGACGTGGCGAACCATCTGGGCCGGCTGCAAGCCTGGCTCGAGGGACTGGGCCCGGTAGCGCCTCTGGTCTTCGCCGGCGTTTATGCGGTGGCGGTGGTGGCGGCCGTGCCCGGCTCGGCGTTGACCGTCATCGCAGGAGGACTGTTCGGCTCCGTGACTGGGATTGTGGTGGTCAGCACCGGTGCGACTTTGGGAGCGTGCCTCGCCTTCCTGATCGCCCGCTACCTGGCGCGGGACGCCGTCGCAGAATGGCTCTCGAGGCAACCGGCGTTCAGGAAGCTGGACGAGTTGACCGAGAGCCAGGGAGCTGTCATTGTCGCCCTCACCCGGCTGGTTCCGTTGTTCCCATTCAACCTGCTTAACTACGGCTTCGGCCTGACCCGGGTCTCGTTCTGGACCTACGCATTCTGGTCCTGGCTCTGCATGCTGCCAGGGACGGCCGTCTTTGTGCTGGGCGGCGACACGGTCACTCGTGCGATTGCCGATGGTGCTGTGCCCTGGCCGCTGGTGGGAGCATTGGCCGCGGCCGTCGTGATCGTGGTGTTCCTCGTCCGCTATGCCCGGGGAAAACTGCGGGGATCCGAAGGGGGACTGCCTTGAGCAACCTTCCCCGACTGCTGCCCGAGGACGACTGGAATCGCCGGCTGCTGGCCAATGTCCACCCCGCGGAATGGAAGAACCCGACCCCCGCGTCGCGCTACAACCTCGTGGTGGTGGGAGCCGGCACCGCGGGTCTGGTTTGTGCCGTGGGAGCGGCCGGACTGGGCGCCCGGGTCGCCCTGGTCGAGAGCCACCTGCTCGGTGGTGATTGCCTGAATTTCGGCTGTGTGCCATCGAAGGCGCTGATCGCTGCCTCACGGGTGCGCTCGGAGGTGCTGGCCGGACCCCGATATGGAATATCTCCGGCGGCGGCACCGGCGGAGTTTCCCCGGGTGATGGAGCGGCTGCGGCGCCTCCGGGCGGAGATCAGTCACCACGATTCGGTAGAGCGACTGTCCAGTCTGGGGATCGATGTTTTCCTGGGGCATGGCCGGTTCCGGGACAGCACATCGCTGGAGGTGGACGGAGCACTGCTGCGCTTCAGCAAGGCAGTCGTGGCCACCGGTGCACGGCCTGCCATCCCCCCCATCCCGGGTCTTGAGACCGCTGACTTCGTCACCAACGAGACGATTTTCTCCTTGACCGAGTTACCGGCCCGTTGGCTGGTTCTGGGCGGTGGACCCATCGGGTGCGAGCTGGCCCAGGCATTGGCCCGACTGGGAGCCAGGGTGACTTTGGCGGAAATGGGCCCGCGGCTGCTGCCCAAGGACGATCCCGAAGCGGCGGCCGTTGTGGCTGAAGCTTTGGCCGAAGACGGCGTCGAGGTGCTGCCCGGCTGCGCCGTGCTGGCGGTTGAGCGAAGCACGGACGGCACCCGGGTGGAGATCCGGATCGGGGACAGGTTGACCGCCCGGCAGGTGGATAAGGTCCTGGTGGCGGCCGGGCGCTTGCCCAACGTGACCGACCTGGGACTTGAACGGGCCGGAGTCCGTTATGACCGGCTGAAGGGCATCGAGGTCAACGACCGCCTGCAGACAACCTGTCCCCGGATTTACGCCGCCGGCGATGTGGCCATGGCTTACCGGTTCACCCATGCCGCCGATGCCGCCGCCCGCCTGGTTCTCCAGAACGCGCTCTTCGCGGGCAGCCGGCGGCTCAGCAGTCTCATCATCCCCTGGTGTACCTACACTTCCCCCGAGCTCGCGCAGGTGGGCATTACAGAGACCGAGGCAGAGCGGCTCGGTATTGCGGTCAGCACCATCAAGATCCCCTTTCGGCAGGTGGATCGCGCCGTCCTGGACGGCGATGCGGAAGGTTTCCTGAAGATCCTCCTCAAGCGGGGAACCGACCAGATCCTGGGCGCCACGGTGGTGGACCGCGAGGCCGGCAATCTGATCTCCGAAATCACCATGGCCATGACCTGCGGGATCAGGCTCACCCGGCTGGCCGAGGTGATCCACCCCTATCCCACCCGGGCGGAGGCGGTGCGGAAAGCCGCCGACGCGTACAACCGGACCCGTCTGACGCCCTGGGTCAAACGTCTGATGGGTGCATGGTTCCGGTGGACACGATGAGTTGCGGCGGCTGGGTCTTCCAACCTATGATGGCGGGCAACCCTGTGCACCCCGACGAAGGTCTGCCTGACCGTACGACGCAAACAGGCAGGACAGCAGTCCTGATCTTTTCCGATCTGCCCGCCCTGGATCTGGCGCGGCGGCGCTGGCCCAGCTCTGCCGGAGCGCTGATTCGGCTGCCGGACGCCGCCGGCCTGAGGCGGAGAGGCCTGGATGTCCACTGGTACACTACCCGCGGTCTGTCGGGCTGGGTCCGCCTGCCGGGTGCCGTGATTCACGAGCAGGCCGGCGACGACTTCGGCAGCTCCCTGCTGATCGCCCTCCGGGAGCTGGCCGGGTCGGGGTACGACCGGATTGTGGTGGTCGGCAGTGACTGTCCCCAACTGACCGTTCAGGACGTCGTCCAGGCCGCCGCAGGACTGGAAGATCACCGCATGGTGTTGGGTCCCGACCACCGGGGTGGGATCTACCTGCTGGGGATCCGTGCCGATGCCGTGGACCTGATTGCCGGCATCGTTTGGCGGCGCAACACGGACTTTGCTCAGTTGGCCGCGCGGTTGCCGGCGCATGAGATCCGGATCCTGCCGGAGAAGCTGGACTTGGATCAGGTGGTCGATCTCCGCCTGCTGAGTCGCAGAAGTCCCGCGTTTCTGCTTTTCCGGCTGTTGAGCCTGATGTCGGGAAGACCGTTCTCGGCGCCTCTGGAAACCCCATCCTTCCTGCGCGTCCAGCAACCCACCTGGCAGCTTCCCCCGCCGCGTCCCGCCTTTGTGGTGTGACGGCTGGAGGTTTCTGCGGTTATGAACCCCAGGCTGACGGTCTGGTGACGCCGTACGGTTCTACGGGGCCGACCGGGTCGTATCGGCCGGTGCAGCCTGATTGATTGACACTGATTTCAATATGAAGACGTTACATGCCCTCCATTCCGAACTGGCGTCGCCGCTGGTTCAGATCGGAGTCCTGGAAGCCGCCGCCCGGCGGATGCCTTTGTTCCGCGAGAAACTGGCGGAACTCGGACTGATGCCGCTGGTCCCCACTCGCATCGAGATCCTCCAAGTCAACGTCGGGAAGATGTGCAACCAGACCTGTGCCCACTGCCATGTGGACGCGGGACCCGACCGTGAGGAGATCATGACCCGCCAGACCATGACGGAGTGCCTCGAGGCTCTCCGGCGCTCCCCGATCCCCGTGGTGGACATCACCGGAGGAGCTCCGGAGATGAATCCCAACTTCCGGTGGTTTGTCGAGGAGGTACGCAAGCTGGACCGCCAGGTCATGGTGCGCTGCAATCTCACCATCCTGACCGTAAACGCCAAGTATCGGACCCTGCCGCGGTTCTACGCGGACCACCAAGTGACGGTAGTGTCCTCGTTGCCGTGTTACACCGCCGCCAACACCGACAAGCAGCGGGGAGAAGGTGTGTTTGCCCGTTCCATCGAGGCGCTGAAGATGCTGAACCAGGTGGGATACGGGCAGCCGGGGACAGGTCTGCTCCTGAACCTGGTCTACAACCCTCTCGGGCCGCACCTGCCAGGTCCGCAGGCGAAGCTGGAGGCCGACTACAAACGGGTCCTGCGGGAGGAGTACGGCATCGTTTTCAACCGCCTGCTGTGCATCACCAACATGCCCATCAGCCGCTTTCTGGATGACCTGCTGCGCCGGGGCGAGTACGACCGCTACATGGAGAAGCTGGTAACAGCCTTCAATCCGGCTGCCGCCGCCGGCGTGATGTGCCGCAACACGCTTTCGGTAGGCTGGGACGGACGCCTTTACGACTGCGACTTCAACCAGATGCTCGAACTGGAAGTCAACTCAGATGCGCCGCGTCATATCCGCGACTTTGACCTGCATCGTCTGGAATCCCGATCGATTGTCACCAACCAGCATTGTTACGGCTGCACCGCCGGGGCAGGCTCGGGCTGTGGAGGAGAGATCGTCCGATGAGTACCAATTACCTGGAGACCACCCGTGACTTTTATCGGGAAGCGGCTCTGCAGCCGAGTCCCGGCCTTTGTTGTACCACCTCTCCTGTCTGGCAGCTGCCGGAGCTGGTGATTCCGGAGCGGATGTTGGAGATGAACTACGGCTGTGGCACAACCGTGCATCCGCGGGACCTCTGCGGGTCTCCCACGGTGCTTTACGTGGGGGTCGGCGGCGGCATGGAGATTCTCCAGTTCGCCTACTTCAGCCGACGTCCGGGAGCGGTAATCGGGGTTGACCCGGTGCCCGAAATGCTGGAGGCCTGTCGGAGGAATCTGGCGGAAGCGGAACGCCGCAATGCCTGGTTCAATTGCAGTTTCGTGGACCTGCGGCAGGGCGATGCCCTGGCGTTGCCTTTGCCGGACGGGGTCGTCCAGGTGGCCGCCCAGAACTGCCTGTTCAACATCTTCCGCCTGGAGGAGTTGCAGCAGGCGTTGAACGAGATGTATCGGGTACTGCGACCGGGCGGTCGCCTTATCCTGTCGGACCCGGTGTGCGAGGCGGTGATTCCGGAGGGCTTGCGCAACGACGACCGGCTGCGGGCCATGTGTTTGAGTGGCGCGATGCCGCTGTCGGAGTATCTGCGCGTCATTACAGGGACAGGGTTCGGGACGGTGGAGGTTCGGGCAAGGCGTCCGTATCGCGTGCTGGATCCCCGCCACTACGGAACCGCCTCGGTGATCCTGGTGGAAAGCGTCGAGATCTGCGCCATCAAGGATCCGATGCCGGCTGACGGTCCCTGTATCTTCACCGGGCGCACGGCCCTCTACTTTGGTGACGAGGAGAGCTGGGACGACAGGCGCGGTCACGTGCTACCCCGCAACCGCCCGCTGCCGGTATGCGACAAGACTGCCGCCCGGCTGGAGGCCCTAGGCCGGGAGGATCTGGTGGTGACACCTTCCACCTGGTTCTACGATGGCGGTGGATGCTGCTGACCGGTAGCCGCCCCGGAGCACGTGCGGATTAGTGGAGCGTTGCTGAAAAATATCGCGAGTGTTTTTCGCCATGCTGCACTGAACTCGCCTGTCCTTGCTGACGCACCACCTCGAAGGGTCAATCCGCACCGATCGGAGCGCAAGATTGCGGGCGGACGGGACTACCTTTGGCCGGAGGGAATCCGGGTGGCTCCGGCTCGGATCCTGCTCCAGACGTTGACGTGACCGTCTCTCAGCCGGACGCACCTGTCCCCACCTTCCGGCCGGTGACGCTCCGGCGAGGGATGCACCACTGTGGAGCCATCCCATAAAGGGCAGCCCATCACCGAAGCCGGCGGCGTCAGCGCGGGAACAGGTTGCGCAGTTCATCCAACTTCGGCTGGGTGCCGTACTCCGAGAGCTCAAAGGCTTCGCTGTACTTCACCTGACGGCCCTGATCCCCGTATTTTTCGATCAACTGCGGGCGGGCCTGTTCGGTGGGTTCCGCCAGCCAGGGCCCCCACCATTGTTTCAACCAGTCCAGGCGGGCCGCCGGGTCCCTGGGAACCTGGTCCAGGACGCCCATGTTGTAGGGCAGCCACTCGTACATCTGGGAATCGTGGCAGTGGTACATGGCGAACTTCTTGTCCACCACATCGTCGATGGCGACCACCACATCCGGCCGGAACGGCTTGGGCTGGGTGAAGCGGTCGTGCATGTAAAGGAAGATTGGATTCCGATCAAGGTGCCGGACCGAGGGGACGATGTTGGGTACGGTCACCATATAGGCGGCGTCCTGCACCAGCAGTCCGGTATTGCGGTGGTCCGGGTGATAGTCGTTAGGGCGGGGGGAGATCACGATATCGGCCTTGAACTCCCGGATCTGCCGGATAACCTCTTCCCGGTTCTCCAGGGTGGGCATCAGCTTGCCGTCATCGTTGTCCAACACGATGTACTCGGCTCCGATCACCTGTCCCGCGCAAGCCGCCTCCTTGAAACGGCGCTGGGCCAGCGGACCACCGCCCATGGAAAAGTGTCCGGCATTGCCATTGGTCAGAGAGACCAGCCTCACCTGGTGACCCTGCTGAATGAACTTGTACATGGTCCCGCCAACACTTTCCGGGTCGTCCGGATGGGCGCCGAAAACAATGATCCGCAGGGGCTTCTCGGCCGCATGCAGGCTGCCGGAGACGGCCAGCAGAAGGGACAGGGAAAACAGCCGGAAACAGGTCTTTCGCATGGCGGAGCAAGTTACCAGCAGGAGACAACCGTTGCAAGGCAAGACCGGCCCAGCCGGGGAGCCCTATAGTGGGGACTGGGTGCTCCCCGGCTGGGATGAACGTCCCCGTGTTGACCCGAAGCCCGCGCAGGTTCGGATCACCGCAAAGAGCCGAGCGACTTTCGTACCGGGGGAACACCAGCACGCCGTAGCTGGACCCTCTGGGGACCGGCCTGCGGGCGAGCACCGTTGAAACCACCCCACGGAATTCCGGGACAAAACTCCGGGGACAGGTCAGCATGCTTCGGCGCCGACGGTCGGCCGGACGGGGACAGGTCACCGGGACTGGACGACGGAACCCCAGCGTCGGGGACAGGTAAGGGAAACGGCTCCTGGTCCCGGCTCGCAGCGACCGGAGGGAGAGGTTTACTCACCGTCACCGTTGCACCGACAGCCCCCTTGGCCAAAGACGGTGGAGGTTCGGGCATGGACCAATGTACTGGAGGGGAACAGGCGAAATGGATGGACTTGGGGCATTGGGGAACCCATCCCCGGGGACAGGTGAAGATCGCACCTTCGGGGACAGGCGAAGAACGCCCTTCCTGGGGACAGGTGGAGGCACCTGGCGAGCCCCTCGGCCGGAGAGCCTTCCGTCACCCTTGCAGCGAGGGACCCCTGGCCCAGGGAGGGTAAAGGTTCGGGCAAGTCTCCTGGAGGGGGACAGAGGAAACGGACGAGTCTCGGGCAGAGCGGGGAACCCATCCCCGGGGACAGGTGAAGATCCCACCTTTGGGGACAGGCGAAAAACGCCTTCGGGGGACAGGTGGAGAAACCTTGCGAGCCCCAGGCCGGAGAGTCCTCCCCCCGTGCTGGACCGGGACGGCTACAATCGGTTCCCGGCGTCGGTTAGACTGTTGGCCGTTTTTCAAGGCGACTTCCGGATGGAGTGGATATGAGCAGCTACGAGATTGGTGTCGTGGGACTGGGGGTAATGGGGCAGAACCTGGCATTGAACCTGGAGCGCAACGGCTTTCCCGTGGTGGGTTTCGACACCGACCCCCAGAAACAGTCGGCCTCCCGCCAACGTTTCGACGGCAGATCGATGCTGGTGGCGGAGTCGCTGGAAGCGTTGGTCCAGAAGCTCAGTCCGCCCCGCAAGGTACTCGTGATGGTCCCGGCCGGGAAGGCTGTGGACGAAGTCATCGGCCGTCTGCGTAACCTCATGTCCCGGGGAGATCTCATCATCGACGGCGGCAACTCGTACTTCCGGGACACCGAGCGCCGCTACCGGGAGCTTACTGATGCCGGCTTTCTGTTCATCGGCACCGGTGTCAGCGGCGGCGAGGAAGGAGCTTTGTGGGGCCCTTCCATCATGCCGGGCGGCGCCCCCGCCGCCTGGCCGCTGGTCCGTAACATGCTGCAGGCGATTGCCGCCAAGGCGGAGGACGGCAGCCCCTGCTGCCAGTGGATCGGAACCGGCGGAGCGGGACATTTCGTCAAGATGGTCCACAACGGCATCGAGTACGCCGACATGCAGATGATCGCCGAAGCCTATTACCTCATGGACCGCCTGCTGGGCATGGCTCCGGCGGAAATGGCGGCGGTGTTCGATGCCTGGAACCGCACCGAGCTCAACAGCTATCTGATCGAGATCACGGCACGGATCCTGGAGCGGACGGACCCCGAGACCGGCCGGCCGCTGGTGGACGTCATTCTGGACACTGCCGGCCAGAAGGGGACCGGCAAGTGGACCAGCCAGTCCGCCCTGGACCTGGGGGTACCGGCGCCCACCATCGCGGAAGCCGTCTTCTGCCGTTTTGTCAGCGCCGTCAAAGAAGTGCGGGTCGAAGCCTCAAGACGCTTGAAGGGTCCGGCTCCCATGCCGCCGCCGGGGGATCGTGAGGAGATGACGGAACTGATCCGGCAGGCTCTGCTGGCTTCGAAGATCTGTTCCTACGCCCAGGGCTTTGAGCTGATGCGCTACGCCTCCCAGGAATACGGTTTCGATCTTCAGTACGGGGACATCGCCGCCATCTGGCGGGCCGGGTGCATCATCCGGGCCCAGTTCTTGGGGCGGATCAAGGAGGCCTTCGACCGGGAACCCGCACTGGCCAATCTGCTGTTCAGCCCGTACTTCGCGGACACCGTCGAACGGTGCCAGTCCACCTGGCGGCGGGTGGTCTGTGTCGCGGTGGAACGGGGAGTCGCCGTACCCGCTTTTTCCAGCGCCCTGGCCTACTATGACTCCTACCGCGCTGCCCGCCTGCCCGCCAACCTGCTGCAGGCCCAACGGGACTACTTTGGCGCCCATACATATGAGCGGGTCGATCGTCCGCGAGGACAGTTCTTTCATACCCGCTGGCAGGAGGCGGCTTCATGAGAGCCCGCAACGTCGTCGTCGCTCAGTCGGGGGGCCCTACGGCGGTCATCAACAACACCCTGCGGGGGGTGGTGGAAGCCTGTCGCCATTATCCGGACCGTTTCAGCCGGGTCTACGCGGGCTACCACGGCATTCTGGGGGTTTTGCGCGAGGAGCTGCTGGACCTCACGGCCCAGGATCCCCAGGAGATCGAACTCCTGCGGACCACCCCTGCGGCCGGCAGTATCGGCACCTGCCGCTACAAACTCAAGTCCTCCCGGGCCCAGGATTTTGAACGGGTGGTGGAAGTCTTCCGGGCCCACGAAGTCGGTTACTTCTTTTATATCGGCGGCAACGACTCCATGGACACCGCCGCCAAGATCGCGGATCTCGCCCACCGCCGGGGACTTGATCTGGTCGCCGTGGGCGTCGCCAAGACGATCGACAATGATGTGGGAGATTCCGAGTTCAAGCTGGTCGACCACACCCCCGGCTACGGCAGCACCGCGCGTTACTGGGCCTGCATGATCCAGAACCTCAACGAGGAAAACCGGGGTTCCGCGCCCTCCGATCCGGTCCTGGTGGTCCAGGCGATGGGGCGCAGGATCGGCTTCATTCCGGCGGCGGCGCGCCTGGGGGATCCCGGAAGGGAGATGCCGCTGCAAATCTACCTGCCCGAGTCGGGTCTGACCCTGGATGATCTGACCGATCGGGTCAACGAACAGCTTGTCCGCGATGGTCGGGTGATCGTGGTGGTGAGCGAAGGTTTTGAAGTGGGCGCGACCGAGACAGTGCGGGACGCCTTTGGCCATGCCCAGTTCAGTGCCGGACCGCTGACCGCCCAGCAGGCGGTTGTCAACCACCTCAACCGGGTCGGGTTGAAGGCTGCCGGTGCCGCCCGGGGTCAGGTTCCCGGGACCGACCAGCGGGACGCCATCCTTTACGCCTCAACCGTCGATCTGGAGGAGGCGTACAAGGTGGGGCAAAATGCCGTCGCCATCGCGGTGGAACACGGTTCGGGCTACATGTCTACCATGGTGCGGCGACCGGGCCCCGTGTACGCCGTGGACTATGGCCGGGTGCCGCTCGAGGTGGTGGCCAACTCGGAACGCCGGTTTCCCCGGGATTGGATCACCCCCGAAGGGACCGATGTTACCGACGAGTTCATACGCTACGCCCGCCCCCTGATCGGCGAAGACTGGGTCAGCGTCCCGCTGGTGGGGGGCATCCAGCGCTTTGCCCGGCTGCGGCCGATATTTGCGGACCGCAAGCTGCAACCGTGGTCGGAATCCTCGTAGACGGCCGTACCGGTTTGTCCGGCCGATTTCCTGTGAGAACTGGGAAGGAACCATGGACGCTCAAGCTGAACTGAAGAATCTGGAGGCGCGCAAGGAATTCCTCATCGCCATCGACTCCGACGGCTGCGCATTCGACACCATGGAGATCAAGCACAAGGAGTGCTTCATCCCCAACATCATCAAGTACTGGCGCCTGCAGCCGGTGTCCCGCCATGCCCGGGAGGCGGCGGAGTTCGTGAACCTCTACTCCAAATGGCGGGGGATCAACCGCTTTCCGGCGCTGGTCAAGGTCTTCGACCTGCTCGCGGACTGGCCGGAGGTGCAGGCCCGGCGGGTGGAGATTCCCGTGGCCCAGTCCCTGCGCGACTGGATCAGCCGGGAGACCCGCCTGGGCAATCCGGTGCTCCAGCAGGAGGTGGAACGCACCCGCGATCCGGTCCTGCGTCTGGCCCTGGAGTGGAGTGAGGCGGTCAACCGGACGATTGCGGACATGGTGTTCGGCGTGCCACCGTTTCCGTCGGTGCCGCCGAGCCTGGCGAAGGTGTCCGCCTGGGCGGACATTATCGTCTGTTCGGCGACCCCGCTTGAGGCGTTGCGCCGGGAGTGGGAGGAGCATGGGATCGACCGTTACGTGCGGGTGATCGCCGGACAGGAGCAGGGCAGCAAGCGGGAGCACATCCAGTTGGCCGCGGCGGCGGGCGGTTATCCGAAGGAGCGGATCCTCATGATCGGCGATGCTCCCGGCGACCTGAAGGCGGCGAGAGCCAACGGGGCCCGTTTCTTCCCCATCAATCCCGGCCGGGAAGAGGAATCCTGGCGCCGGTTCCTGGAGGAAGGCGCTGACCGTTTCCGGGAAGGCCGCTGGGATGACGACTACGAGCGGTCGCTGATCGAGGAGTTTGACCGCCTGTTGCCGGAGCAGCCGCCCTGGAAGTAGGGGCAGGGGGCACCGCCAGTGATGGGTTTGCAGGGTTGCGAGATTGCGGGGTTCCGCGAAGCCCGCGGCAGCGGGCTGAGGCGTGGAGCGCGCAAGCTTGGTTGCGCTTTGGACTGTCCCGCCGCCACCTCCCGGCCCGCCCGACCCAGCCTGACGGTCTCCACCGGCTGTGCGGATGGCGGCTACGGAACGGGGGTAAAGGGGCTGTCCCAAATGATTTGGCAGCCTGATCGGTTCGGGGCCCCGTAAACCGGAAGCGCCGGAGGAGCGACCGAGGCTTAGCCCAGGCCTCCAGGCTTAGGTCAACGGCCAATCGCGATCGGCTCTTATTGGCCCCGGAGGGACGGACGAGCTGATCAACTGGACGACTCGGCCGTCCCTCCGGGACTTGTCCTCCCTTGATGGGCACATTGCCAGACCCCAGGCGTGAACTCTGGGCTACCCTCGGCCGTCCCTCCGGGACTGTTCGGGCCTTCGGATCACCCCGGGGGTTCCCCGGCGAATTTCGGGACAGCCCCTCCAGAAGGAAACCCTGGCCGCAACGGCCGCCTCATCCGCGAACGACCCGGCGCCGAACCGACCAGCAGGCGCCAATATCTTTAAACCTTTGAACCTTTGAACCCCTCTCATCTATGCTGGCGCCATGAGGCTCCTGCCCCCGGACGTCGCCGCCGGACTGCCCGCCATGGGCAGCGACCCCTGGACACCGCTGCGGGACACACTGATCCGGGTCCGCCTTTACGACCCGGCCAGCCGCTGGGAATGGCTGGTGCTGGAATTTGACGGCCAGGAGAGCTTCTTCGGCGTGGCCCTCTCCGGCTCCACCGCCGTCGCCGGCGTTTTTCGCCTCTCGGAGCTCGAGGCCCTGGTGGCGGAGGACGGTTCGCCCGCCATTCGGCTGGATCCCGACTTCGTACCCCTGACCGTGGGCAGGCTCGCGGAAACCAACCCGGCGGTGGAGCAACTGTTGGCGGAACCCAACCCCCGCGAGCAGCAGCGGGAGTCAGGGCTGGTCCAGCTCGAGTGAGCCGGAGGCCGGCGTCTCAGCCAGCAGCTTCTCGATCTCGTCCAGCTCGCGTTTGATCTCCTGCAGCGCACGCCGCTTCGCACCGTCCAGGGCGCCGTGGAACAACGGCAGGTCATCCCGCTGGCCCAACGCTTCCTGCTGCAGGCGCGCGTTGGCGCCGGCGATGGTGTAGCCCTGTTCGTACAGCAAGCTCTTGATGGTCTCGATCAGCTCCAGATCACTCCGGCGGTAGATCCTCTGTCCGGCGTTGTTCTTGGCCGGCCGCAGGCGCGTGAAGACTGTCTCCCAGTAGCGGAGCACGTGAGGTTCGACTTCGCAGATTCGGCATACCTCGCCGATCTTGTAGAAAAGCTTGCCGTGGTTTCTGGCCATCTCCCTAAAGTTGAATCAGGCGGGACGGGTGAAACGTAACCTGGCGGCTGGGCGGCAGCTCGATGCGCTCTCCGGTCTGGGGATTGCGGCCATACCTCGCTTTCCGCTGGACCACCTGGAAACTGCCGAAACCCGTCAACTTGACCCGCGCGTTCCGGGCCAACTCCTGCTTGATCCGGTCCAGGATCAGGTCCACCATCTCCAGCGCTTCGCGGTAGGAGACCCCTCCGTGTGTTTCATGGACGATCTGCGCCAGATCCGCTTTGATCATCGTCTGCGGTCCCCTGCCGCCGGTGTGGTCAGGAACGGCATGTTATGGGGGAGGTAAGGGGGTGTCAAGGGGGCGGTGAAGATCTGCTGACACCTCGGTCAACGGCGCGCGGACGCGGTTTTCTGCACCACCCGCAGGGGGGAGGCGAAGAATCCGTAACGCTCCCGCAGGCGGTTGGCCACCAGCCGCTCGGTCGAAACGTGCAGTTTCTCCCGCCCCTTCAGGAACAGGACGAACGTGGGAGGCGCCGCGCCCACCTGACAGGCGTACTTGAGGGGAAAACGGCGGCCGCTCTCGCCTCCAAACCGTGTCAGAGTGGGGTCATTGCGGAGGAAGGCGTTCAGCTCGGCGGTGGGCACCCGGATCCGACTGCCAGCCACCGCATCACAGGCCAGCTCCGGCAGCCGGGCGATCCGCTGGCCGGTGAGGGCGGACACCATCACCAGGGGCGCATAGTCCAGGAAGCGCATCCGGGAACGATACTCGCGTTCCAGACGGACGGCGGTGTGAGTGTCCTTTTCCACCAGGTCCCACTTGTTGACGACGATCACCAGCGGACGACCCTCCTCATGGGCGTACCCACCGATGGCTGCATCCAGCTTGCTGACTCCTTCAGTGGCATCCAGCACGAGGAACACCACGTCGGCCAGCCCGATGTTCTTGCGGGCCATCACCACCGCCAGCTTCTCGGCGGCCAGCTCGGTGCGGCTCTTGCGCCGGATGCCGGCGGTGTCCACAATCCGGAACTGCCGGCCCTCCCAGCGGAACACACTGTCGACCGCATCGCGGGTGGTTCCGGGGATCTCGCTGACAATGACCCGGTCTTCGCCCAGGAGCCGGTTCACCAGCGAGGACTTGCCGACGTTGGGACGCCCGATGACGGCGATCCGGATCTCCTCGGCTGAGGGCGGGAGCCGGGACTCGGGGATGCGGCGGACAATGGCGTCCAGCAGTTCGTCGACCCCGCCGCCGTGTTCAGCCGACACCGGAAAGATTTCCGGGGCACCCAGTCTGCTGAACTCGTGCACGGCGGTCTCGACGGCGGGCACATCCACCTTGTTGGCCACCACCCAGAACTCGCTGCCGCTGCTGCGGAGGTAATCTGCCACCTCTTCGTCCAGGGGCGTCATCCCGGCCCTGGCGTCCACCAGCAGCAGCACGAGATCAGCGCTGGAGACCGCCACATCGGCCTGTTCGAAGACCTTTGCTGGGATGGTTTCCTGGACCCCGGGCAGGATGCCTCCCGTATCCACCAGCTCGAAGCAGCGGCCTCCCCACTGCACGGTGTGGAACAGGCGGTCGCGGGTGATGCCAGGTTCGTCGCCCACCAGCGCCTTGCGGGTCCGGGTCAGGCGATTGAACAGCGTGGATTTCCCCACGTTGGGACGACCGACGATGGCGACGCGATACATGGTGGTTCGGCGGCCGGTGCGGCTTACACCGGCGAGGAAGCGCGGGCCAGCCGGGCCCGCAGATGGGGGACGATCAGCTCGCCGTGGAAGCGTCCGTTCTCAATGAAGATGCGGTTGGTATGTCGCCCCGACACCACCGAACCGGCCAGGTAGATGCCCGGAACGTTGGTCTCCAGCGTTTCCGGATTGTGTTTGGGCACATACTCGTCCGGATCGACTTCCACTCCAGCCGCCTGCAGCAGCCCCGGATCCGGATGGTAGCCGGTGAGCAGGAAGACAAAATCCATCTCCAGTTCCAGCTCGCCGTCGGGAGTCTCCACCACCGCCGAATGGGGACGGATCAGACGCAGCCGGCTCTGGAACAGGGCCCGGATTTCTCCATTTCTGATGCGATTTTCGATGTCGGGCTTGATCCAGTACTTGATCTCCGGCCGCAACTGAGGCCCGCGGTGGATCAGGGTGACGTTGGCTCCGTTGCGGTACAGCTCCAGCGCGGCGATCGCGGCGGAGTTCTTGCCGCCCACCACGATGACGCGCTTGCGGTGGCAGGGATGGGGATTGTGGTAGTAGTGGCTGACGTTCGGCAGATCTTCCCCGGGAATGCCCAGCCGGTTGGGGTGGTCGTAGTAGCCGGTGGCGACCACCACTTTGCGGCAAGGGTATTCGTGCTGTTCCCCGAACCGGCCCTCGGTGCGGATCCTGAAGTCGCCGTCGCTGCCGGCGATGGCGACCACTTTTTGGTAGTCGCGGACCCGAAGGCGGTGATGGTCGGCCACCCGGCGGTAGTACTTGAGGGCGTCGGCGCGGTTGGGCTTCTCCTTGGCCACCACGAAGGGGACGTCGCCGATCTCCAGCAGCTCGGCGGTGGTAAAGAAGGTCATGTTCTCGGGATAGTGGTAGATGGAGTTGACCAGGCACCCTTTTTCCACCACCAGCACTTCGAGACCGGCTTGTTGGGCGTAGATGGCGCAGGCCAGGCCGGCAGGACCGGCCCCGATGACCACAACATCCCACTTTTCCTGCATTTGACACGTCCTCGCCGGGTTCACTAGAATAGCGAGCCACCGGGCGATTAGCTCAGTTGGTTAGAGCGCCGTCTTCACACGGCGGAGGTCACTGGTTCGAGCCCAGTATCGCCCACCATTTGCTTGAAGCTGCCCATTCTAACAGGTTCCCGGTCTGAAGGCGGCTTTGCGCGCGGGGCGGCCCGCCGCGGGAGGAGGGAAGCGGTGCGACTGGTTGGGCTGCTGTTGGCGGGTTTGGCGGCCATGGGGGCTGTGGGGTGGGCGGAAGTGGTGGAGTCCTCGCCGAACCGGTTCCTGGTACGCACGACGGTGGAGGTCAGGGTGTCCTCTGAGCGGGCCTACCAAGGCCTGGTCGAGGAGGTGGCCCGCTGGTGGGATCCGGCCCACACCTATTCCGGTTCTGCCGCGAGCCTGTCGCTGGAGGCGTCCGCCGGCGGCTGCTTCTGTGAGCGCTATGACGGAGGCAGCGTGGAACACGCTCGCGTGGTGTATGCCGCGCCGGGCAAGACCTTGCGGCTGGTGGGCGGCCTGGGACCGCTGCAGAGCGAGCCGGTCCAAGGGGTGCTGGAGTTCAGTTTCGAGCCGATTTCCGAGGGCAGTCGGGTGACGATGACCTATCGGGTCGGTGGGCCCGTACCTGCGGACTGGGCGCCGGGAGTGGATCGGGTGCTGGCCGAGCAGATGGAGCGCCTGCAGCGTTATCTGAACGGCGCCGAGCCCGCTGGGGTCGGACCACGGTAACTGGCTGAAGGGACGTTGGTTAGGTGCCGAACCCCGGGCGAATGACGCCCAACCATGAACTGGACGTTTCAAGCCCCTTGTCGGGTCCGCGGACCGGGGAGAGGCCGGGGCTGACGACGACCAGTGTTGGTCGCGGCTTTCTCATGTTTTCAGTAGACTCACGAGAAGCTCGTCCAGCAGCTCGAACTGTTCGCTTGCGCCGCTCGTGCCCGTGCTGCCGGAGGCGATGGCGTCGTCGAGGGCTTGCCTGGATGGATAGAGCTCGCGCAGGACGAGGAGCGTCTTACCGTCCCTTTCCTCGAAGGTCACCGTCGAAACAGGACCATCAGCGGTCTCCTCGTTCGTCCAGGCGATGCGCGAGTCAGGCGTCACTTCGATATACCTGCCAAAGAACGCCATGGGCTGCTTGAAGTCAGGGTGGCTGAAAACGAACCGGTACGTGCCCCCCGTCCGGACATCGGCCTCGCAGGAAACGAGACTTATTCCAAGCGAGGGCGGCGTCCACCAGCGCCTGATCAGGTCAGGTTTGGTCCAGGCGTCAAATACGATGTGAGCGGGAGCGTTGAAGGTGCGCTTGACGACGAGCTCACGCTCGGACTTTCGTTCCACTGTCGTGGTGTTTTTCATCGGGTCGGGCTCCTTTTCTGCTTTGACTGGCTGTTGTCTCTGGTTTGAGTTCCTCGACGAGTTTGTCCAGCTCGTCGAAACGTGCATCCCAGAGCTGGCGGTACCTCTCGATCCACGCCGCCGCTTCCTCCAGCCGGCACAAGCCGAGCTTGCACTTGCGCACCCGCCCGACCTTTTCCGTGGCAACGAGCCCGGCCTGCTCCAAGAGGCCGATGTGTTTCTTCATGCCGGTGAGCGTCATTCGGAACGTGGCGGCAAGCTCCGTGATCGAAGCGTCCGCCTGTCCCAGCCGCTCCAGAACGCCGCGTCGGGTGGCGTCCGAAAGCGCGGCGAACGAGGCATCCAGGCGGGCTCGTTGAAACTGAACCATATGGTTCAGTATATACCCAACCGGAGGTGTGTACAAGGGGGGGCCAAACGAAGGCTGAGAGAACCGGTTGGCTCTCCCGATGTGCCACCACCTGCGAGCAATGCAAGACCTCCGGAGGACGCGGGGGTCGGACCACCGTGGCTGGGCAATGGGAGGTTGGTTACGTGGGATTCGAGGACCGTTCGCCTGACCGCTTGTTCATGATCTCAAACACCAAACCTGCACTGCTATTCAAAGGACGCTGGCAAACAGCGTCACAATGGCGCATCACAAAGAGCTAAGCCATGCTCGACATGACCTGGGATTCGTCGCCGGCTTCTCCGAGCATGAACATCGAGTCATGGATCCGCACTTGTGCATCCGTGTTGTCCAATCAGCTTTTCCGCGTGGAGCTGGGCACCCTCTCAGCATTGCATGCTGCGAACACTCAATCCGGGAGGAGGACACCTTGGAGCGCTCCTGCGGCCCCCTATGGCTGGGGGACCCAAGCGTGGATAGTAGGATCGAACCGTTCGCGCATCGAGGTTTCGGCCATGTCGAGGAATCGCCGTGCGATGGTTATCGCCAGCTCCTTCCTCGGTTCTTCAAAACCGACTGGCAAGCGCGCCGGTACCAAGCAACTGGGACACCCATGCTTGCAGGCGCATCTTTGAGCAATCCCGATTGCCGTATCGATGACGGTCGGCCATACCTCAAGCGCCTTTTCTGCGACGCCAATGCCGCCCGGGACAGTCTCGTACAGGTAAACCGCCGGTGGATGCTTGGCAGTCGTCAGCGTCCCAAGATCGTGCCGGTCGCACGGGACGACGAAAGGCGCCCCAATTCGCAGGAGCTGCTCGACCCCGAACAGGTCACGCAGATTGGTATTGCCGCCAAGGATCGAGGGGTCGGTGAGCTCCAGCCAAAAGCCCCTGACATTCAGCGGACGCGCGAGCTGGCTCCGCTCCTCGTCGACGACTTCACCCGACCGAGAGTCGACCACCCTGAAACCCCCGAAGTTCTCAAAGACCGTGAGCCTTCCGTAGCAGGCCACTAAGTTTTCCGCGTACCGAATGCCGTCGAAAATCTCAGCCCCCTGCGTGACAGTCCAGAAGATGCCCTCAGTGCGAAGGTGCGGTTCCGCATCCTCAAGATGCACTTCGCCCGCCGCGTGGGCCGTGACTCGATATGACTTGCCGAAGTGGTTATAGATGGCCCCGACGTACGCCTCGCGGAAGAGATGCACGTCGGAGATGTCTCCAATCTCCTTGCCTCTGTACATCAGCCGATAGGTTGCGCCCGAGCCACCACGAATACTGAGCCGCTGGTAGCTGGGCCCGATACCCTTCGCGGGTTTCTTCCCCTCCATCGCCTTGCGGGCAAAGTCAAAAAAAGGCCTGCCCAAGTGGTTGGCGAGCTCGGGCGTGAAGTCGGCACCACATTCATACACCAGATAGGGCAAGTGCCTGCCCATGAGTTCCTCGTTGTCAACACCGATCAGGATCGCGTCGAGGGGCTTGTTGAGGAACGCGTCAATGTTGCTCGCGAAGAACCGGTCGAAAGGGTTGTTGAACGCGTAGAAGAGGACGTAGGCTTTCTTGTCCCACCTTCGGCCGACACGCCCGATGCGTTGCCATGCCGAGAGCACGCTGTCGGGGAAACCCGCCAGGATGCAAACGTCCAGCCGCCCGATGTCCACGCCGATCTCCAAGGCATTGGTAGTGAAGACGCCTTTGAAACGTCCGCTGCGGAGTCCGTCCTCGATCTCCCTGCGGAGTTCCGCCTCGTAGCCGCTCCGATACGGAGCGATCGTCTCCGGGTCGATCTGATAGTCGGCCGCGTCACGCTTCGCCCGGATTGCGGCCTCCTCGGCGAATCGCCGGGATGGGCAGAAAACCAAGGTACTCAGGCCCCCGGCGACGCACGCGAGGGCAGCTCGGGCGATCCGCAGCCTGTAGATCTCGTGGAACCGGAAGTCGGGTATGTCGGGATTGATGAAAGCCATATGACGCTCGGGACACATGGCCTCGGTTGCACGCACGAGTGCGCATCGTCTGCCGGTGAGCCGGTAGGCGTGTTCTTCCGCGTTCCCGCAGGTCGCCGTCGCCAGCACGACCTGAGGATGTGCGCCGAGTTGGCTTAGCCTCGCGAAGAACCGCCGGAGGAGTAGTGCGACGTTCGTCCCGAAGAACCCGCGGTACTCGTGGATCTCATCAAGGATTAGGAGCCTCAGCGCGGACAGGAACTTGACCCACTGTTCTTGCCACCCGAGGAAGCTTTGATGCAGCATCTCGGGATTCGTGAACAGCACCGCCGGGGGGTGCACCTTCAGCAGCCGTCGGTGCTCGTGGTCGAGATCACCGTCAAAGACCCATGATTCCAGCCGCCGTCTTGCCATGCCTTCCCCTTCCAAAGACCCTGCGATCTCCTCGAACTGACGGCGCTGGTCGTTCGATAGAGCCTTCATTGGATGGACCATGAGGCCGTGGGACCGCTGGTCCTGCAGGAGAGCCAGGGCCAGCGGGATGTTGAAACAGAGCGTCTTGCCAGCGGCCGTCGGGACCTCGAGTACGACGTCGTCGCCGGCTAGAATGCGGTCGATCGCTTCTGCCTGATGCGCGTAAAGAGCGTCGATTCCTTGGCTCGCCAAGGCTCTGCGCACGGCTGCGGGAAAGCGGTCCAGATAGCTGGTTGGCGCAAACTCCGGCGGACGGCTCGGGAGTACACGGGTGAGCACGGTATCGGCGCGTCCGTCTGCAGTCACATCCCGCAACGCGTCAAAGCGGCGGAGGTTAGAAAGTAGTTCGTCCATCTCTAAGTGCCGGATCAGCGGCGGCACCGGCTCGAGCCCCCTTCATGAAGCATCTCAGGTGCAATCTCGCACTACCTGCCATAGAACGGTGCCCATTCCATTCTCCTCCCACAGGAGGTTTGACCGCCCTCTTCTCAGCATCAGCGACGGCACGAGCGCCGCTTGCTGCATTCTAGCGTTGCTCGGTGACAAGCTTGTATCCCGGTCGTACAACCAGAGCTTCATTCCCGTCCGGGCGATGTTGTACATCGTGATCTGCGCATTTCTCTCTTTTCTTCCGCGGCGCGGTCTTCCTAGCCGCGAAACGCAATGAACTGGCCTCCCGTGTGCCAAGAGTCGATCCAAACCATATCCAAAGGGCTCGGCTGTGGAGGTATCCGAAGCAGTAAATTCCCGTCTTGTAGGGGGCCGGTGTCTTCCCACCTGTACTGAATGGTCACGAAGTCACGGCCTGCGGCGAGCGCAATCGAGGCGGTAGTCCCTGACTCACGAACTGGATCGACTGGTGACACCCAGAGTCGGTTGTTCGCCGACCCAGTCGGCAATCTTCGCTCGAATGCTCATCTCGATATTTCCTCGTGTTGCCGCGGTGAGTCTCTTAAAATGGCAACTCAACGCACTGCGGCTGACCAAGGTGCCGAAGTGGCGCGTTTGGTGCCGCTCGTTAGCTGCTCGACAGTGCTTGCCCAGGTGTCACGTCCCTCGGAGCACTGCAAGTCTCGACAGATGACAACGAGCTCCTGCGCCGCGGCGAGCCATAGCCTTTGGACGCTGGGGTCGGACCGCGGTAACTGGCTGAGGGGATGTTGGTTAGGTGAGATTGCGGGCCCAGGAGGGGCCTTACACGGCGTTTCTTGCCCCCGTTTTTCGCGTCCAGGAAGCAACGACGGGTCCGACCTCCATCGGGATACCCGGCTGACCGGGATTTCATGACCCGCACGGCTCTTCCCAAATCCCGCGGGAAGACGGAGGTGCTCCCGAGGCCCGTTGAGTCCTGTAGGGACGGGCGAGCCGTGGTGCCGATCAGCTCGGACGCCCCTCCGGGGCTTGAATCCGATCGTTATCGGCCCGTCACCCAGGCCTGAAGGCCTGGGCTCAGTCTGGGGCGCGCCTCCGGCGCTTCCGGTGAGCCGGATAACGTCCCAAAATCCCTGTAAAAAGCGAGGGGACGCGAGGTTTGACCGAGCGGTTAGGCTCGGTTTGTGAACCTAAGAAAGGAGACCTCGCGCCATGAGAAGACGAGCACCGAGAGCATTGCATCCAAGCATCGCGCTCAACCCGGCGTCAGGCTGGAACCTCTTAGTACCAAACGGTGAAAAGCAGAGCACCCACGGGCAGCCTCAGCGGGGCGGCGCTTTGCGCTGCGTGCTGCCGTCAGCGGCGCGCCTTCTCTCACGCCGGCGGAGCGCTGCCGGAGTCCCCTGAATCGGGGGGACAGGACAGAACTGACCCACGAACCTGGTGACCCCGCAACTCCCGAACCGACTCCAAACCTCGCTACACTACCGGCCAGCGGAACGTGGAAATCAGAGGGATCCGGCGGCCTTCAGCCTGCGACTGCCGGGCCGCCGTGATGATCTCCAGCACGTGCAGGGCATGCTCCGGAGTGACCAGCAGTTCCCGCCCGGTAACCAGAGATTCCGCCGCCAGGGCTGCCCCGATCTGCCACCGGTAGCCTTGCGAATCGGTGACATGCCGCGTCAGGCGCGGCTCCGCCCGCGTCGCCAAATCCACACCCAGAGGTTCCCAGTCGTAACCCACCAGCCCCATGAACCCCCGCGTGCCTACCACCGTGACGCTGTAACGCTGCTCACCGGCACCCTCATGGCCATGGGGGTTGAAGTAGTTGAACCCGGACTGCAGGTGCGAAATCACTCCCTCTCCGTGGTCCATCAGAACCTGGGCATTGTCTTCCGCCTCCACCCGGATCCGTCCCTTGTCCTTCACGGTGCGCTCCGGCGTGACGATGCTCAGCAACGCCGTCACCTGCTTTACCGGACCCAACAGCCCGGTCAGCGTGGTCAGGTTGTAGACCCCCAGGTCCGGCAGGCTGCCTCCCCCCGGTTCATAAAAGAACGCCGACCAGTCCGGACCCTCGTGCCCGTACTCGGCATGTGCGGCCGCGACTTTCCCCAGCGCTCCCCGGGCCAGCGTGCGCGCCATGAAAGCAAACTGCGGACTCTCCACGGTGATGGGCGCGCCCCACAGCCGGACACCCCGCCTGCGAGCCAACTCCAGCAGTTCGCGGCCCGCCGCCAGGGAGTTGGCGATGGGCTTCTCGCTCCAGACATGCCGGCCCGCCTCCAGGGCACGGCGGTTCAATGACTCATGGGCCTGCATGTCGGTCAGATTGACCAGCAACTCGAACGGTTCGCCGGCCAGCATGGCCCCGATCTCGGGGTAGTGGTGGCCGGCGCCGAACCGCCCGGCCTGAGCCCTCGCACGCTCCGGACGGATGTCGCACAGGCTGACCACTTCCACGTAGGGGCAGTCGACGAGCACCGGCAGGTAGGAGTGAGAGACGCTCCCGCAACCGATCACTCCCGTGCGGATACGCCGCCCGGCCAGCGAGGTCGGCGGAACAGAGGCTAAAACCGAAGCGCCGGTCAGCAGGGTGGTGGTGAACTGACGCCGACTCAGTGGGGAACTCATCCGCTGTCTCCTCCTGGGTCTGCCGGCGGCGGCTCCAGACGCCGGATCTTCAGGTTGCGGAACCAAACCTCGTCGTTGTGGTGCTGCAGGGCAATGGGCGCCTCCCGCCGGGGCAACTCCACCAGGTAACGGTACACCGGTGAGGACGGGGACCACCTCAGTGCCAGCCGCTCGCGGACAGCCTCGGAGTCCAGATCGACCTCCAGCACCCGGCGGCCGTTCAGCCAATGCGTCACCCGCTTTCCGCGCAGCAGGATCCGCGACCGGTTGAATTGTCCCACCGGCAGTGCAGCGTCGGCGTCGGGGGCGGCCAGCCCGTAGACCGCACCGGCGGTCCGGTCGGCGCTCACCAGGGCGTCAGCATGCTGGCGGTTGTCGATCAACTGGTATTCGAAGCCGATCAGATACTCTTCGATCCGGTCCCGGGGGCCCAGGCGGGTGCGGTCGCCCAGACGGTGGGCCAGCTCGTAATCCACCTTGTCTTCAAAGCGGTCGGAGTCGGGGCGGGTGCGGCCTTCCACCAGCACGGCGCGGTCCTGGATCAGGTACTTGACTCCGCTGTTTCCCCCCGGCGAGATCTTCCAGTCGAAAACCAGTTCAAAATCGGTGAAGCGCTCAAGGGTGAGCAGGTCCTCCCGCAGCCGGGGATGGTCAACCGCCTTGATGCAGCCGTCTTCCACCACCCAGGCGTCCCCTGGAGGTGTCTCGGCGGCAGGATCCTCCCAGCCGGCCAGGGTGCGGCCGTCGAAAAGCAGCTCCCAGCCTTGGGCCGCCTCCTCCGGAGTCAGTCGGTTGTGGGCTTCGGGCTCGCTGACGCTGCAGGCGGGGGCCAGCAGGAGCACCGCCAGCAGCAGCACGGATCCGCTCCCCGAGATGCGTCCAATGCAGCGGCAGGTCGAGGTCAGGATGACGTCCATCTGATGGCGCATCCTAACATCCCCCTCCGGCGCTGCGCGACAGGCTCAGCCGCTGGGGCCGAGGGCAACCGGAGATCGGTTCGGGCTAAGACTTCGGGTCGCGGGGGTGTCTCCCGACGGCTTGCCGCTAAAATGGTGGGGAGCATGCTGCGACGCCGGCTGCACCCGCGACTGACTGCCATGGCCCTGTTCGGGACCCTGGCCTGCGGCGGAGTCTCGGAAGGCGACCTCGCCGCCCTGGAAGCACGGATCCGTGCCGAGTTCCCGGAGGTACGGCAGCTTGCAACCGCGGACCTGGCAACCTGGCTGGACGATCCCGGCCGACCCCGTCCCCGGCTGATCGACGCCCGTACCCGGGAAGAGTACGAGGTCAGCCACCTGCCGGGCGCGGTCCACGCGGTGAACGTCGGTGAAGTGGAACTGCTGACGGGAGGTGACCGCAAGCAGCCCCTGGTGGTGTACTGCTCGGTCGGTTACCGGTCGTCGGCCCTGGCCGCCCGGCTGCAGGCGGAGGGTTATACCGACGTGCAGAACCTGGAAGGCTCGATTTTCCGATGGGCCAATGAAGGCCGGCCGCTGTTCCGGGGCGACCTGAAAACCGGCGTCGTGCATCCCTATGACGCCTCCTGGGGTCGTTATCTGGATCGAAGCCGGTGGAGCTTCGTGCCGTAAGCGGGTGCTGGGCCCCCAGTCCGGCGCCGGCGTCCCTCCGCTCGGATCGTGTGGAGGCCGGAGATGATTCCGGACCATTCGGAGTGTGGTCCCGCCCCCCGGACCTCAGCGCGCTCCCGTTGAAGCCTCCGGTCACCTCGACTATCATGCAGACCTCGCAAGTGGACACGAACCGGCCATCTTGAAGCAGACAGGAGTTGATCGTGAGCGAACAGGGCAAGAAGATCACATTCGCCGGAGGCAGAATCCAGGTTCCCGACCATCCCATCATCCCGTTTATCGAAGGCGACGGTATCGGCCCCGACATCTGGAAGGCGACGGTACGCGTCATCGACGCCGCCGTGGAGAAGGCCTATCAGGGTCGCCGGCGCATCGTGTGGAAGGAAATCTATGCCGGAGAGAAGGCCCATGCGAAGTTCGGAGAGTGGCTCCCCAAGGCGACGGTGGACGCCATCGCCGAGCACGCGGTGGCGATCAAGGGTCCCCTGACCACTCCGGTGGGGGGCGGCATCCGGAGTCTGAACGTGTCTCTGCGCCAGTTGCTGGACCTGTACGCCTGCGTCCGTCCCGTGCGCTACATCGCCGGCGTCCCCTCACCCGTGCGCCAGCCGGAAAAACTCAACGTGGTGATCTTCCGCGAAAACACGGAAGACGTGTATTCGGGCATCGAGTGGGAGCAGGGCACCGAAGACGCCCGCAAGGTTATCGACTTCATCAACAGCAACTTCAACAAGCGGATCCGGCCCGATTCCGGCATCGGCGTCAAGCCCATCTCCATTTTCGGCACCCAACGCCTGGTGCGGATGGCCATCCGTTACGCCATCGACCATGGACGCAAGCGGGTGACCCTGGTTCACAAGGGCAACATCATGAAGTACACCGAAGGCGCCTTCCGGGACTGGGGCTATCAGCTCGCACGGACCGAGTTCGCCGACGTCTGCATCGATGAGAAGGAGCTGTGGGAGAAACACGGCGGCAACATCCCCGAAGGCAAGATCCTGATCAACGACCGCATCGCCGACGCCATGTTCCAGCAGGTCCTGCTGCGTCCCGATGAATACGAGGTCATCGCTCTGCCCAATCTCAACGGCGACTATCTCTCGGACGCCTGTGCCGCCCAGGTGGGCGGGCTGGGAATGGCGCCCGGCGCCAACATCGGGGACACCGCCGCCCTGTTCGAAGCCACCCACGGCACGGCTCCGAAGTACGCCGGCCAGGACAAGGTGAATCCCGGTTCGCTGATCCTGAGCGCGGTGATGATGCTGGAGCATCTGGGCTGGCAGGAGGCCGCCGACCGCGTTTATCGCGGTTTGGAGCGGACCATCGCCCAGAAGCGGGTAACCTACGATCTCGAACGGCAGATGGAAGGCGCCACCATCGTGAAAACCAGCCAGTTCGGCGACGCCATCATCGAGAACCTTTAACCGGCATTGCCCGGATCCGATCCGGGCAGAGGGAGGAGGGATCGCATGGAGAAGAAAGTCACGGTCGTGGGAGCGGGTCACGTAGGGGAGGTCACCGCCCAGCGGATTGCGGAGAAGGAGCTGGCGGACGTGGTGCTGGTGGACATCGTCGAGGGGATGCCGCAGGGCAAGGCCCTGGATCTGCTGCAGTCGGGGCCGGTGGAGAAGTACGACGCCAAGGTTACGGGCACCAACAGCTACGAAGCCACCGCCGGTTCCGACGTGGTGGTCATCACCGCCGGCGTACCCCGGAAGCCGGGCATGAGCCGGGACGACCTGCTGATGACCAATGCGGGGATCGTCGCCAAGGTGACGGAAGAAGTGGTGCGCCACAGCCCCGATGCCATTCTGATCCTGGTGAGCAATCCGCTGGACGCCATGTGTCACGTGGCTCGGGCCGTCAGCGAGTTCCCCCGGGAGCGGGTGATCGGTATGGCGGGGGTGCTGGATTCGGCCCGCTTCCGGACCTTCATCGCCATGGAGCTGGACGTCTCGGTGGAGAGCACTCATGCCTTTGTGCTGGGCGGTCACGGCGACACGATGGTGCCGTTGGCACGGTACTCCACCGTGGCCGGCATTCCCATCACCGAGCTGCTGCCGCCGGAGAAGATTGAAGCCCTGATCCAGCGGACCCGCGACGGGGGTGCCGAGATCGTGAAGCTGCTCAAGACCGGCAGCGCCTACTACGCACCTTCAGCGGCGGCGGTGGAGATGGTGGAATCGATCCTCAAGGACAAGAAGAAGATTCTGCCCTGCGCCGCCTATCTGGAGGGGGAGTACGGGGTTCACGAGCTCTATCTGGGTGTTCCCATCAAGCTGGGCCGCCGGGGGCTGGAGCAGGTCATCCAGATCCGGCTGAGCCCCGAGGAGTCGGCGGCGTTGAAGAAGTCCGCGGCGGCGGTCCAGGAGCTGGTGGACGTGCTGCGGGCGAACGGGTATCGCGTGTAACAGTTTCAGCGGTCCCAGGCTGTGGTGTTGGCGCCGGTTGGGACGGCTGAGCCGTGGACTCGAGCAGCTTGGCCGCCCCTCCGGGGCTCGAATCCGATCGTCACCGGGCCGTCACCCAGGCTTGAAGGCCGGGGCTCAGCCTGGGTCGCGCCTCCGGCGTTTCCGGTGGACCGGCATCTGGGGGTGACGACGGTGCCGTTGGAGGGTCGCCGTTGTGGGTCCCCTCGGGGATCTCCGGTTCGCGGAGGGCGCGATCGCTGCCCCTGGTCCCGGAACAGGCCAACCTTTGAACCATTAAACCCTTGAACATCAAGACTTGAACCGTCACATCACGTCCCGCTCGCCGGTGCGGATGTTGTACCCTTCCTCCACCGGCAGGACGAACACCCGACCGTCACCAATCTCGCCGGTACGGGTGGCCTCCATGATGGTCTGGATGGCCTCGTCCACCATGTCGTCAGGAAGCACCAGTTCCAGCTTGATCTTGGGCAGGAGACTGACGCTGTATTCCTTGCCGCGGTAAATCGCCGTGTGACCCTTCTGACGGCCGTGACCGCGCACCTCCGTGATGGTCATGCCGGCGATGTTCAGCTTCGCCAGCGCGTCCTTGACTTCCTCAACCTTGCTCGGGCGGATGATCGCCATCACCAGTTTCATGAGTACCGTCCTGCCGTCGCCCCAGGCCGAAAAGCGGCCTCAGCTCCGGGTGATCGATTGAATGATGTTCCGCGACAGGTCCGCTTTCAGCGCTGCGCTGAGTTTACTGCCGCCGTGACTCAAGTAAAAGACATCCACCGCCTTGTGCCCTTCGGTGGAAATGAGCGCCAGATCGATGTCAATCCCCAGCTCCGCAATTTCGGTACTGATCCGGAAGAGCAGCCCCAAAGCGTCCGGCGCGATGATCTCCAGAATCGAGTACCGGTCGGATTCCTCGTCCTCAAAGTAGAGGCTCGGCTCAAAGGCCGGGGTCCTGCGCCGGAACAGGACACTTTGCTCTTTGCCCTGCAGCAGCCTGCGTACCGAGATCTCGTCTACCACCGCCTTCCGCAACAGGTCCTGGAAGCGTTCCCGCTCTTCGGCGTGACGGAACGCCTTGCGCTCGTCCGAAAACTGGAAAATGTCCAGAATGGTCTGGTTGCGGTTGGCAAACCCGAAACCTCGCAGGATGTTCATCTCGAAGTAGGAGAGCAGCCCTACGATCTTGGCGAACAGACGCTTGCGGTCCGGCGTCACCACGCACAGTTCGTAATAGCTCTTGCGCCGGGAGAGGTGACTCTCCACCGGGTTGACCGGGCTGATCCGTTCACACATCCGGAAGTGCTCGTAGATTTCCCGGGGGGGAGTGGAGGTCAGATAGCGGCTGGGAAACCCGTCCAGAAAACGCTCGAACTGCGCGCGATCGATGTCCGGTTCCAGTTCCTCCAGCAGGCGCGTGGCGGCTGTCTCCTGTTCGAGACTGGCCTCCGCGATCCGGTGTTCGCCGTATTCCAGGGTCAGCTTCCGGTAGGTCTCGAGATAGAGCTGCCAGAGCAGATCTTTCTTCCAGTCGTTGAGCGTTCCCGGCGCCACCGCCTTGATGTCGGCATAGGTCAAGAGCGTCAGCAGGCGCAACCGTTCAGGATCGCCCACCAGATCGGCGAAGCGCCGCACGACCTCGTCGTCCTCCAGATCCCGGCGGAAAATCACCGCCGACATGGCCAGGTGCTGCCGGATCAGAAACCCTACCGTCTGCACGGTCTCGGGATCGAACCGGAACCGGCGCAACGCTCTGGTGGCCATCCGGGCGCTTTCTTCGGCGTGCCGGCCCTCCCGGCTCTTGCCCACATCATGCAGGAGCAGACTCAGGGTCAGGTGGCTGGGATTGACCGTATCCCGCAGCACCGAGGCGAAGCGGGGATCCGATGAGCTCTCCCCGACAGCCAGGTCCTCGATGATCCGGATGGCCAACAGCGTGTGCTCGTCCACGGTGTACTTGTGATAGAAGTCCCGGATCACGCGGGCCTTGATGGTTCCGAATTCGGGGAAGAGCAGCTCCAGCACCCCAAGCTCGTAAAGCTGCGACAACACCTGGTACAGTCCAGGCCGCGGGCGGAACAGATCCAGGATCTGGTCCCGCAGGTCGGGCAGATGCAGGCCCTCTCCGAGCCTCGGGACGGCATCGAGGATCAGGCTGCGGGCCCGGGTGGACAGCGGCCGCCCTTCATCCAGGGAGATCCGGAACGCCTCCAGCACCCCGTCCAGGGTGTGCAGGGGTGGCAGATCCTCCGGACCCAACGGATTCTCCTCTTCCGGCCGGGCGGCGTGCAGCATGGCGGCACAAAAACCTGAAACCACCCGGGCGTTCAGGAAGTACTCCTGCATCAGGCGTTCGACGGAAGCCTCGGTGCCGGGGCCGTCGAAACCCAGGGCCGCCGCCAGTTTCTCCTGCATGGGGTGGGTCAGGCGGTTGTCCGGCCGCCGGTGGAACAGGTGGAGCAGGATCCGGATGCGCTTCAGGAAACTGTGCGCCCGCCGGACTTCTCCCGGCGAGTAGGACAGGAACCGGGGCTCGCCCACCAGCCGTTGCAGCCAGGTGGCCGCCAGATGGTCCCGCAAACCGCCGGGCGCCTCCTTCACATCCGGTTCAAGCTGGTAAATGGTGTTGCTGAACTGCTCATGGCGGGCCCGCACCCCGGCCAGAATCCGCTCCAGCAGTTCGCTGCGATAGCGCTGCACGAAGCGGGGGTGGATTTCCTCGATGACCGCCAGGCCCAGATCTTCGATCCCCGTCACGATCCGGCTGTTGAACAACGCCAGCACGAACTCAAAATCGTCCAGCGTCAGGTGCTGCAGATGGGACAGACTCCAAACCTGGTGCCCCAGATTGAGCCGGGTATCCCACAGCGCGTTGAGGAAAGGCGCGATCAGCCCTTCCGCCCGGTGCTCGTCCAGATCGTGGACCACCAGCAGGTCGACGTCGGAATGAGGGAACTGCTCGCGGCGCCCATAACCGGCGGTGGCCAGCACGCAGAAGCGTCCACCTGCCAGCGCCGGCTCCGCCAGCCGGCGGATCAGTCCATCGACGCAGGCGGTGTGGGCGCACAGGTACCGGTCGGCGTCAAGGTCGGCCAGCAAGCGCTCCTCCAAGGACCGCCTGCGCTCTTCGTATTCCGTTCGCAGCTCGTGCAACACGCTCACGTCTTCAGATCTCTCCTTCAGCGCCCAGCACCCCATCCAGGCAGGAGCGAACCCATCCCGTCACCCTCCGGTAACGGTCCAGCAAGTCCCCGGCGCTCCGCTCCCCCACCAGTCTCGCCAGCGGCTCGAGGTCGGTGCCGGAGCGGGGCAGCTTGGCGGGATCCTGATCCAGCAGAAACCTGGCCGACTCCAGGGCGAAAAAGAACTCCACCGCAGAACGGAGTTCAGCCGCCGGAAAGCCCGATTTCAAACCCTCCATTTCTTCAAGAATCGATATTGCTTCCAATAGGTTAGGTTCAATAACATGATGTTGAATCTGGAGGTACTGCACAGCAAACTGGACATCCAGCAACGCCCCCCGCCCGACCTTCAGATCGTACACTTCCAGCTCGTCCTCGCGGCCGATTTCCAGCTCCTTGCGCTGCCGAATGTGCCTGAGTTCCCGGCGCTCGGCAGGGGTGAAGGGGCGGCCGTACACCAGTTCAGCGGGATCGAATTCCAGATCCTGGGCCAGGATCACTCGGGCCTTGGTGTACGCCAGCCGCTCCCACGGTTCAGCCCGTTCCTCGAAGTAGCGGCGAAACTGGGACAAGGGAACCGCCTCACCGGTATGGCGGCCTTCCGGACGCAGCCGGAAGTCGACGGAGTAGGCCCTGCCGGCGGCCGTATACTCCTGCAATTCCTCCCGGAAGGTCCGCAGCAGGTCCCGGAACCGGGTGGCCGAGCGAGGCAGGGCGTGGTCATCGAACAGGAAGACCAGGTCCAAGTCGGAATGAAAGCCCAGTTCGCGCCCACCCAGTTTGCCCAGCGCCAGCAGCCCGGTGCCCGCGGCATCCACTTCCGGATGGGCGCGGACCGCAGCCCGCCAGGCCACCTGGATACAGGCATCCGCCAGTTCGCTCAACAGCAGACGGCTTTCCGGCTGTCCAGGACGGGCCAGCTCCCGGACCGCCACCTTGAACTCCTCCCGCTGCTTGTAGCGTCGCAGCGCCTCCCGGCGCTCCTGGGTGCTGCCCGACAGCACCTGCGGGAGGGCGCCCAGCTCCTGGGCGTACCGCCCCGGCGGCTCGTCCCGGAACACCACGTCCAGCAGCTCCGGATACCGGATCAGCGTTTCGGACAGGTACTCACCGGACTCCAGCAGGCGCAGGAGCGCCGCCGAAAAACCCGCATTCTCCACCATCTCCGCGTAAAGGGCGCTGCGGGAACCCAGGGCTTCGCAGAAACGGTCGAAGCGGTTCAGGATCAAGCGGGGATCCGGGCTGGTTGCCAGATGCTCCACCAGCACCGGCACCAGATTGGCCAGCAGGTTGCGCATGCGGGAAGGGGAAGCCGGAAAAGTGGGCGCCTCCTGCAGCACCCGGATGCCCTCCAGCAGGCTCTCCGGCGCCGTCGCCCCCCGCTGCTGCAGCCGTCTGGCCGCCTCCCCGTCGTCGATAGCGGGATTGAGGATGATCTCCTCCAGTTCCGACCGCCGGCGGGATTCCTCGAAAAGCCCGGCGTAGATCTGATGAACCTGGCAACTGTATTGCTCCAGATCCCGCCGGAAGGCCGCCAGCAGTTCGTCCTGTGCAGTCTCCCGATAGCCCATGCGGCGGGCGCACGCCGCCAGTGCCCCGGGATCCTCGGGCAGGCTGTGGGTCTGCAGGTCATGGACCAGCTGGAGTTTATGTTCCAGATTACGAAAAAAGACATAAGCGCTTGACAGTGATTGAAAATCCTTCAACGTAACAAAGCCGTTGTCCACCAGGCGGCGCAGGGCTTCCAACGTGTTCGGGGTGCGCAGAACCGGAAGCTGTCCGGCATAGAGGATCTGGAACGACTGGGTGAAGAACTCCACCTCCCGGATTCCCCCGAGGCCGAGTTTGATGTTGCGGCCCTGATCCCCCGTCAGGCGGAGAGACTGGTCTGAACGTTGCTTCATCCAGCGGATCTCTTCCACCGCGGCAAAGTCCAGGTAGCGACGAAAGACGAAGTCCTGGACCGACTGGACGAAACGCTCACCCAGCCCCAGGTCGCCGGCCACCGCCCGGGCCTTGATGAGAGCCAGCCGGTCGGTGGTATCCGCCCAGTTTTGGTAGTACTGCCGGCAGGATGACTCGGAATAGATGATTTCGCCTTTCGATCCCATGGGGCGCAACCGCAGATCGACCCGGTAGAGGCGTCCCTCGCCGGTGAATTCCGACAGCGCCCGGAGGTATTCCCGGCTGAAGCGGACCATCTCGGCGTGATCGGCCCCATCGGCATGCACGAACAGGAGGTCGATATCGGAGCTGAAGTTGAGCTCCCGGCCGCCGAATTTGCCCAGGGCGATGACGGCGAATCCGCGGGCGGCCGGCGGCCGCTCGGCGCTCAGGACCAGGAAACAGCGGTGGAGCAGGGCCTCCGCCAGATCCGAGATCTGGCGTACGGTCTGCTCCAGGGTTGCGCGGCCCAGCAGGTCCTGGGCGCCAATCCGCAGCGACTCCCGCCGCCGCAGCCGTCGCAGGGCGTCCAGGGCGGCCGCCGGGGCAGAGAACGGCCGGGCGGCCTCTTCCGCCTGGCGGTGGAAGTAGTCGGCTTGGGGGCAGCGGTCGAGCCGTTCCCGCTCCAGCAGCCAGTACAGGTATTCGGGGTTGCGGTTGAGGGTCTGGGCCAGATAGGGGGATGCCCCGAGGATGCCCAGCAGCACCTCGGCCGCCCTGGGGTTCTCCCCCAGCAGCACCACCAGGTTGCGGGGGTTGGGGACGTGTTCCAGGAAACCGAGGAAACGGGCGGCGGCAGCGTCCGGATCGGCCGAGCGGCCCATCTCGCCCAGCAGGATCTCGGCGGAATCGGCCAACGGCCGCGGATCTCCCAGCAGCTCGGCCGCCTGCTGCAGGTACCGGTCGACGGCGGAGATCCCGCGAAACCCGAACGTCTGGAGCAGTTTCGCCACAGCCGCCGGGTCCGGATCGGGGGCCAGGAACAGGTCAGCGGGCTGCATCAGGCGCTGATTGTAGCCTGTTCCCGGCCCCGGCTTCAGGACCCCGGAATCAGATGTCGAAATAGAGGGCGAACTCATAGGGATGCGGACGCAGCCGGATGGCGTCCACTTCCCGCTTCCGCTTGTATTCGAGCCACGTTTCGATGACGTCGGGGGTGAACACGTCTCCCTTGAGCAGGTAATCGTGATCCCGTTCCAGGGCATCCAGGGACTCTTCGAGGGAACCCGGAGTGTTCTGGACCTTGGCCATTTCCTCCGGCTCCAGGTCATACAGGTCCTTGTCCATGGGGTCGGGCGGCATGATCTTGTTCTGGATCCCGTCCAGTCCCGCCATGAGCATCGCGGCAAACGCCAGATAACCGTTGGCCGAGGGGTCCGGGGACCGGAACTCGATCCGCTTGGCCTTCTCCGAGCGCGAATAGGCCGGAATGCGGACGCAGGCGCTGCGGTTGCGCATGGAGTAGATCAGGTTGATGGGAGCCTCGTAACCGGGCACCAGCCGCCGGTAGGAGTTGGTGGTGGGAGCACAGAACGCCATCAGGGACGATGCGTGCTTGAGCAGTCCGCCGATGTAATAGACGGCCAGCTTGCTCAGATCCGCGTAAGTGCCGGCCTCGTAAAACAGGTTCTTGCCGCCTTTCCACAGGCTCTGGTGGCAATGCATGCCGGAGCCGTTGTCCTGGAAGATGGGCTTTGGCATCAAGGTCACGGTTTTACCGTGTTTTCTGGCCACGTTCTTGATGACGTACTTGAACTTGAGCAGTTTGTCGCCCATGGAGGTCAGGGTGTCGAAACGCATGTCGATTTCGCACTGGCCGCCGGTGGCGACTTCGTGATGATGGATCTCCACCTGGATGCCGATCTGCTCCAGGGTGAGCATCATCTCGGTGCGCAGGTCCTGGAGAGTGTCCATGGGGGGGACAGGGAAGTAACCTTCCTTGTACCGCGGCTTGTAGCCCAGGTTGGGGTTTTCCTCCCGTCCCGAGTTCCAGAAGCCCTCGGCGGAATCCAGGTAGTAGTAACCTTTGTTGTAGGTCTGGTCGAAACGGACTTCGTCCAGGACGAAGAATTCGGGCTCGGGCCCGAAATATGCCGTGTCCGCAATCCCGGTGGACTGCAGGTACTTCTCGGCCTTGCGGGCGATGTAGCGCGGATCCCGCGAATAAGGTTCGCCGGTGACGGGGTCGCCGACATCGCAGATCAGGTTCAGCGTCCGCACCTGGGTGAAAGGATCTTCAAAGGCGGAGGCGGGGTCCGGGAACAGCAGCATGTCGCTCTCCTGGATCTGCTGGAATCCCCGGATGCTGGAGCCGTCGAAGCCGAAGCCCTCCACGAAGCTGTCCTCGGTGACTTCCTTGGGGTTGGCGGTGAAGTGCTGCCACAGTCCGGGCAGGTCGCAGAAACGAAGATCCACCGCCTGAATCTCCCGGTCCTTGATGAGCTGCACAACCTCTTTCGCGTTCATCTTCTTCTCTCTCCTCTCTGTACTGTCGGTTCTGCGGACGACCGGCTCACGCCACCCGGCGCGATCCGCGTGCACAGATTTCCCTATTTTGGACATTTTTGTCGTCTTGTCAACTCAAAAACTGCATTTTGTCACTTTTCAACGAGCCGATTGTCAATCCTGACCCTGACACTTGGCACAATCGCGAGTTACACACTGTGGGAGCGGGCGGACGGAATGGACGTTCCTTCCGATCCCCGTACAGCTCGCACCGCATCGCCCAGATCCCTGGGACCACGGGGATGAACGCAGCGGTTTTCCGGGATGCGCGTTTCTCTTGACTCCCTGCCGGGGTCCGTGCATTCTGGGCGCTGACTTCCAGGCGGGACCGGCGGGACCCCGTCGTCCGGGAGTTCTCAGCCCGCCGCCCGCGGCTTCAGGAGGGGGGAGCGGATCATGGACCACAATGCTTGGACAATTGTTGTCGGACTGAGCGGTTCGTTCGGACTGGGGATGTGTTTCGCGCTGCTGGGTTCCATCGCCGTCAAGATGATGCCGCGGATGGAGATCGACCAGGCCCGCTTCGGAACGATGATCTCGGCCTTCATGTCGGCCTGCCTGGTGGCCTCGCTGGCGGTGGGGGTGCTGATGGACAGTTTGGGCTACCAGACCGTGGCGGTGGCCGGGTTCGCCGCCGCCGCGGTGGCGGTGTTGTTGCTGGCCAACGCCCGGAGCTCGGAATCCGGCATGCTGGCCTGCATCCTGCTGGGGATCGGCGCCATGGCGTGCAACACCACCGGCAACGTCCTGGGAACCAGCGTGGTCCAGACGCTGTTCGAAGGAGACGCTGCCGCCGCCAACAATCTGGTCAACGTCTTCTTCGGCCTGGGGCTGTTCCTGACGCCGTTTTTGGTGAGCTTCCTGTTCGAGAAGGTGAGCTATGAGAAGGCTGTGTCGACGTTGGGCGTGGTCCTGCTGATTCCTCTGATCCCTTCGTTTCTGGCGAGTTATCCGGCCGCTCCGGAAGGGTTTACGCTGGGCGACGCCTTCGGCCTGCTGAAGGAGCCGGTGACCATCGTGGCCGCCCTGGTGCTGTTCTGCTACATCGCGCTGGAATCGAGCTTCACCAACTGGCTGGCGCCTTTCGGCAAGGAAGTCATCTCGCGGGACAAGCCCGGTCTGCCCACCGACAGGGTGGACGCCTCGGCGGCCCGCCTGCTGTCGGCCTTCGCCATCGCCATGATGGTGGGACGGCTGATCACGAGTCTGTCGGGGATCACGGCGGCAGGCGGCTGGCTGATCGCGGGGGCGGCGCTGATCTCGGCGGTGATCATCGTGGTGATGGGCGGGGTGACTCGCACGGGCGCCGCCTATTTTCTGGCGGCGGCTTCCGGCCTGGTGTTCGCCCCGGCGTTTCCCACCACGGTGGGAGTGACCTTTGGCAAGTTCGGGGGCCCCAGCGGGAGCCTGTTCGGGATCATCTTCGCGGTGGGTCTGGCGGGGGCGGTGATCGTGCCCAAGGCGATCGGAAATCTGGCCAAGGGAACGTCGGTGCAGAAAGCCCTCAAGCTCCTGATTCCGGCCTGTCTTCTGTTGGCGGTGCTGGCGATCGTCCTGCACACGCGGCCGAACGTGGGCTGAGCGGGGGCTGCCGGTTCCGCGCTTTGCGCCGGGCGGAAAGCGGGGCGGCCTACCGTCCGGACCGGAGGCGGGCGGCCAGGGAACGGCCGTCGACGGTTTCCGGCACGGGGATGCCCAGCAGCTCGGCCAGTGTGGGCGCCACATCCACCGTCGCCACCCGGCCTTCCAGCCGGGCCGGCCCAACGCCCGGCACCAGGAAGATCAGGGGCACGTGGGTGTCGTACCGGTAGGGAGTCCCGTGGGAGGTCCCGGTGCCGGCAGCGGTCAGGAAGTACTCCCGGGTCTGCACCAGCAGGTCGGGACTGCGGCCCGCCAGATAGCTGTTGCGGAACAGCCGCCGGAACTCCTCCAGCTCTCCCGCCGCCGGTTGTGGGCTCTCCAGCTCGGTGCGCGTCCATACTTTCCGGATGAAGTCGCACTGCTCGAGCAGCACTGCGGCGTCGCGTTCCACCTCGTGCCGGCTGCGGCCGGTGCGGTCCAGGGCGGCGTCGTTCAGGTAGAAGCCGCTCAGGAACCAGTCTTCCTCGGCGCCGTAGCGCTGCAGGAACTCCAGGCCCCGGCGCTGGACGCACTGGATGTCCAGCGCCCCCAGCCGGCCGGCGGGACGCCCCACGTGCTGCAGGTACTCGGGCACCTCCATCGCCCCGTGGTCGGCACTGAACACCACCCAGTACCGGCCGCGTCCCACAGTTGCGTCCAGCAGATCGAAGAAGCGCCCCAGCGCCCGGTCCAGGCGCCGGAACTCGTCGACAATCTCGGGACTGTTGGGCCCGAACGTGTGGCCCACCGAGTCCAGCGCCGACAGGCTGACTCCCAGGAAATCGGTAGCCTCGCCGCCGCCCGGCCGCTCCCCTTTGACGAGGGCCGCCACGAACTCCAGCAGGTACTCGTCCATGAAGGGGGTTTCACCGAAAGCGGCATAGAAGCTGCGGTCAGGCGCCAGTGAGGCATCGCCGATCGCATGGGGGAAGCGGCGGGTGAACCAGCCGCGGTCCGACGGCGTCACCTCCAGGCGGGCAGGGTCTCTCAGCTCGGCAAGCGGCTCCCAAAGTGAGCCGAAACGCGCCCCGGGCAGACCGGCGGCGTTGAAGTCCCGGGCCCACTGGGGAAGCTCCGGCAGGTAGTGGGTGCTGGAGACGAACTCGCCGGTGCGGGCGTCGTACCAGTAGGCAGCATCCGCATGTCGGCCCCCCAGCAGTACCGCCGCGCGGTCCTTCCGGCTGGCGGCAAAGGCCCGGGAGCCGGGCTGTGCCTGCTTCAACCAGTCGGCAAAACCGGTGACCAGCAGATTCCGGGGCGAACGGCCTTCAGACCCGCTCCTGCCGCCGGTGGTAACCAGACGGGTCGACGCATCGTCCACGCAGTACACCCGGCGACGGCCACCGTCTTCGAACCACTCGTTGCCCACGATTCCCGAAGTCCGCGGGTAAGCACCGGTGGACAAGGCGGCATGGCCGGGGGCGGTGGCGGTGACCGCATGATCCTGATGGGCGTCCAGGAACGTGACTCCCTCCCGCCGCAGGCGTGCCAAGCCACCATGAAACTCCGGAGCAAAGCGCTCGAGATACTCCGCCCGTCCCTGGTCGATGACCAGCATCACCACCAGCCGGGGCCGCTCCGGCGCCGGGGCGGCCAGCAAACCACACCGCAGGCTCCCGGGGGCCTCAAGTGGGAGCGCCAGCGTGCACAGAGCCGGCAGCAGCCGGAACAGGCGTCTACAAGGAAGCGGTTTCGGGAGCGTCATGGACCTGCTCCATCAGGTAGTAGCCGATGAGATGCTGCATGAGGAAGTGGGCTTCTTCGATCCGACCCATATGCTCGGATCTTACCTGCAGCGAGACTTGGGAAAGAGCAGCCAGCCGGTTGGGCCGTCCCCCGCTGAAGCCGATGGTGATCAGGCCGTTGGCGTTGGCCCACTCAACCGCCCGCAGGACATTGGGGGACTGGCCGCTGCCGCTGAACGCCAGCAGCAGATCGCCGGGCTCGGCGAAGTTGCGCAGCTGTTCGACGAAAACCTGGCTGTAGTCCAGGTCGTTGGCCAGCGCCGTCAGCCAGGACACATTGTCGGTAAGAGCCAACACCTTGAAACGACGGGAGCGGTGCAGGGAAGCCCCTTTGCCCAAATCGTTGGCGAAGTGACTGGCGGTGGCGGCGCTGCCTCCATTGCCGCATACAAATATGTGCCGACCCGCCTGCCGGGCTTCCTCCAGCAGGGCGATGGTGCGGGCCACGCCGTCCAGCGGCAGCTCGCGCAGCGTCTCCAGAGACTGGGACAGATAGACATGCAGGTATGTATTGACGGAGTTCGGGTCCATAGCGATCCTGTCCGGACCTCCCGGCGCCCCGCCGGCGGGCTTCGCCGGCCGGCAAATCACCGTCGATTTCAGCCGGTTTGCCCGGAAGCGGTCGCCCGCAACGGGAGCTTCCTTATATCATCGGAGGCGGCGGCTTGTCACACCGATCCGGGCCCGCGGCGCCCGGCTCCGGCCGCCGGAGAAGCAGCAATGGCCATCCTTTGTCTCGAAAGCGGTGGCACCAAACTGGTGGCGGCCTGGGCCGACGCCCGCGGGAGACTGCAGGAAAGGGAACTGGCCTACCGCGAGCCGGGTCAGACGGCCGGCCAAACCCTCGAGGCGCTGATCCGGCTGGGCCGCCGGGTAGCGTCGGGCCGTTCTCCCTCGGCGGTCTGTCTGGGCTTTGGCGGCCTGGTGGATCGCCGCCGCCAGGCACCTGCCGGCTGCTTTCATGAGCACGGCTGGGAAGACCTCGACCCTGCACGCGATCTCGCGGCGGCCTTTACAGCCCCGGCCTGGGTGGAAAACGACTGCAAGCTGGCCGCTCTGGCCGAGGCGCTGTGCGGCGCCGGCCACCCCGGCGACCGCCTGCTGTATGTCACGGTGGGAACCGGCATCGGCGCGGGCTACGTGAGCGACGGACGCCTGCTGGCGCTGGGTGAGCTGGGCGAAATGGAGCTCGGGCACATCGTCGTCGAGCCCGGGGGCCCCCCCTGCGGCTGCGGCCAGAAAGGCTGTCTGGAGACCCTATGTTCCGGCCCCGGACTCGAACAGTTGTCGTACCGGCTCACCGGCCGAACCACCTCCGCCCGGGAACTCATGCAGAGCTGGAAGTCCGGTGATCCAACCGCCCGACAGACGGTCTTAAAATCCGCCGAATACATGGCGGTGGCCCTGGCCTGCGCGGTCAACCTGACCGTGCCGACCTGCGTGGTGCTGGGGGGCGGAGTGATGGCCGACAACGGGGACTATCTGGATCTCGTCCGTCGCGAGACGGTGTCGAGGGTATTCCCCCCGTTCCGCGCAGCGACGCGTTGGTCATTGTCGGCGCTGGGTCGCGACGTGGTCTGCCAGGGCGCAGCCCTGTGGGCTGTTCAGCGCCTGCAGGCCGCCACGGCGGGGTACGACTTGCAAGGGGATCCGGGAAGCATCTAAGCTCTCAGAACGCCGGACCGGCGGAAAGGACGAATTCCCATGGCTGACGACCAGAACGCTGTGATTGCTGAGATGGAGAAAGGCTTCGGCGAGAAGATCCTCTTCAGCGTCAGCGAGTTTAGAGGAAAAAAGTACGCAAATATACGCATTTACTACGAAGACGATGAAGGCGAGTGGAAGCCCACCAAGAAAGGCCTGAGCATCTCCATGGACAGCTATCCCGAATTCCGGGAGCGGCTGGGCATGTTGGAAGAGTACTTGCGGGAGCAGGGGTATCTGCGCGACTGAGGAAGAGGTGAATGGTCATGGCATGTGAGATCAAGTGCAATGCGGACGGGCCGCTGGTGGTGTCCGGGGACTTCGAGCTGAAGGATGCGGCAGGCCGCGTCTTCGGCCTGGGCGGCCGTACGACGATCAGCCTGTGCCGCTGTGGAGGATCGCAGAACAAGCCGTTCTGCGACGGTTCCCACCGGCGGATCGGATTCCAGTCACAGGTGGAGTGTCGGGACCTGCCGCCCCGGGGCTGAACGGTTCGTCGCGACCCGTCCGCCCGCAACCCCCGACCTTCAACTTTTCAAACGCCTTGAGCCCTGCCGGAAGTTTCTCCGCCCATTATTTGACATAATCCATCTTATACGACGTTACGGATGAGGCCATCCTGGCGGCTGGTGGAAGCGTGCAGTTCCCCGCCGGTACGGGCGCGCTCAGTGCCCACGGCGGAGGCGGGATGCGGAGGGATGCGGTTGGAAGGCCGGGTCCGGCTTCGCGACTTCGGCGGTCAGGCGCTTACGTGGTTACATCTTGTACTTGCCCAGATCCTCGGGCCTCAGGTTCTCCAGCCACTGCCGGACCTCGTCCGGGTCCAGCTTCTCCCGGTCCAGCGTGATGTTGCGGCTGCTCTGGATCACCTCTTCGGTCACGAAGATGGGGGCGTCAACCCGCAGCGCCAGCGCGATGGCATCACTCGGCCGGCTGTCCACCAGCAGCTTGCGGGAATTCACGCTCAGGTGGATGACCGCATAGAAGGTGTTGTCCTTCAACTGGGTGACCACCACCTTCTCCACCTCGGCTCCCAGGTTGAGGAGGATGTTCTTGAGCAGATCGTGGGTCATGGGCCGGGGCGTGTCCACCCGCTCGATCTGGAGGGCGATGGCGTTGGCCTCGAAAATGCCCACCCAGATGGGCAGCAGCGTGTTGGTCTGGACGTCCTGCAGGATCACGATGGGCGAGTTGGTGATGGGATCCATCATCAGACCCTTGATCTTAAATTCGCGTTCCATAGCCACGACTCCCCTGCCTTGGACTTTAAACCACCTCCGCCAGGCGGCATTGCACCACCGGCTCACCCATGAGACTGTTGGGACCCACGCCGGTGATCCGGACCCAGGTGAGCTCACCGGGCCGTTCCTCACCCGGGAAGTTGACCACCTTGCCGGTGGTGGTCCGCCCGGAACAATGGATGCCGTCCCGGGCCTTGCCTTCCACCAGCAGCTCGAACTCGCGCCCGAGATAAAGCTGGCGGTGCAGTTCCAACTGGATTTCCCGCTGCAGGCGCTGCAGCTCGGTCAGCCGGCGGGCCTTGACCGGCTCCGGCACGTCGTCGGCCCAGCCGGCGGCCTCCGTGAGGGGGCGGATGGAGTACTTGAAAGAGAACATCTGTTCGTAGCGCACCTGGCGGACCAGGTCCAGCGTCTGTTCGAAGTCGGCCTCCGTCTCGCCGGGAAAACCCACAATGATATCGGTGGATAGGGCCAGATACCTGCCGCACTTTCTGAGCTTGTCCACCAGTTCCAGGTACCACTCGCGGGTATGCTGGCGGCGCATGCGGCGCAGCACCGGCGTCGAACCGGACTGGACGGGCACGTGGACCTGGTCGCACAACACCGGACACTCCCCCAGCAGGCGGATCACGTCGTCCGTGAAGTGGCGGGGGTGCGGCGAAGTAAAACGGAGACGGCGCAGGCCGGGCAGCTCCGACAGCTCCGCCAGCAGGTCGGCGAAGCGGTAGGCGCGGCGCTCGGGATCGCGGTAACTGTTGACGGTCTGGCCCAGCAGGAGGATTTCGATGTACCCCTCGTCCAGCGCCCGGCGGGCCTCGGCGAGGATCAGGCGCGAGGGTCGGTTGCGTTCCCTGCCCCGGGTGTGCGGCACGATGCAGAAGGCGCAGTGCTTGTTGCAGCCCTCCATGATGGTGATGGAAGCCCGGAAACCGGTCGTGCGGGAGACGGCGTCGATCTCCACGGGCGACGGGGACTCCAGGAAACGGGTCGCGGCGCGTCCGGAGGCGGCTCCGGGCCGGACCTCAGCCAAAAGGTCAGGAAGTTCGTGGTAAAGGTGCGTTCCGACAACCAAATCCACGTAGGGCGCCCGACGCAGCATGGCCTCACCTTCCTGCTGGGCGACACAGCCGAGGACGCCGATGACGAACCCGGGATCGCGGTGTTTGCGGCGCTGCAGTTCACCGAGCCGGCTGTAGACCTTTTGGGCGGCCTTTTCACGCACACTGCAGGTGTTGAGAAGGAACACGTCCGCCTCTTCCACCGAGGATGCCGGAACGTAACCGCATCGGGAGAGGAGTCCCGCGATCTTCTCCGAGTCGTGCTCGTTCATCTGGCAGCCGTGGGTTTCGATGTAGAAGGTGCGGGTCATGCGTTCGCCAGTCCTCATTGTACGGGAAAGCTCGGCGGGGTGGTGAAAGAACCGGCGGCGTGACGCGGCGCGGTTTACGCGCCGTCGGCCGCCAGACGCCCCTGGGCCAGCAGCTCGCGGGCCTGCTGGAGAGTGGTGTCGGACACCCGATCCCCCGCCAGCATTCGCGCCAGCTCCTCGATCCGGCCCGCTTCGTCCAGACGCTGCACCACCACTTCGGTCCGCCCGTCGCGCACCTGCTTGTCCACCCGGAAATGCTGGTGCGCGAAAGCCGCCAGCTGCGGCAGGTGGGTTACGCAGAAAACCTGGCGCCGCCGGGCGACCGCCCCCAGCTTCTGCCCGAGACTGTTGGCGGCCCGGCCCCCGATGCCCGAATCCACCTCGTCGAAAACCAGCGTGCGCGGACCGGTACCGCCTTTGACCACCGTCTTGAGCGCAAGCATGATCCGCGACAGCTCCCCCCCGGACGCGATCCGCGCCAGAGGACGCGGCTCCTCCCCCGGGTTCGCGCTGATCAGGAATTCCGCCGTTTCCAGCCCCGTTTCCGCGGGCACCACCGCCGGAGTCAGCTCGACGCGGAACACCGTCTGCTGCATCGCCAGTTCGGCCAGTTCCCTCTCCACCGCGGCGGCCAACCGCGATGCCGCCTCCCGCCGCCGGGCCGACAAGTCCCCGGCGGCCTGGCGATAGGCGGACTCCAGCTCGACCAGTTCCGACTCGAGGCGGCCCGCCTCCTGCCCGCGGTTGTCCAGCCTCTCCAGTTCGAGGGCGATCTGCTCGCGGCAATGCAGGATGTCGTCCACCGTAGCTCCATACTTGCGGCGCGCCTTGGCGATCTCGTCCAACCGCTCCTCGATCTGTTCCAAGCGGCGGGGGTCGAACTCCACCCGAGCCAGGTAGTCCCGGGCCTGCAGGGCGACTTCCTCCAGCGCAAAGCGCCCTTCCTGCAGGCGGGAGATCCAGTCCTCGCAGCGGGCATCCAGCCGGGTGAGTTCCTCGGTTCGCCGCAGCAGTCGATCCAGGCGCGGGAGGACCGCTTCCTCCGCCTCGTAAAGAGCCTGAAAGAGCTCGGCAGCGGCCTGCAGGCGCCGCTCGGCAGTGGCCAGCAGGCTCCGCTCCGCCTCCAGTTCCCGATCGAGGCCGGGAGTCAGTCCCAGGCGGTCGATATCCTGGAGCTGGAAACGCAACAGGTCCAGGCGCTGCAGGCGCTCCTGCTCGGTGTTTCGGATGGCTTCCAGTTCCCTGCGGGCCTCCTGCATGCGGGCGAACGCGACGGCGACAGCACGCCGCAACGGCTCCGCCTCCGCGTACAGGTCGAGGAATTCCAGGTGGGATGACGGCGAAAGCAGTTGCTGTTGGCTGTGCTGGCCGTGGATCTCCACCAGCAAGCCGCCCAGAGACGCCAATGTTCCCAACGTGACCAGGCGGTCGTTGATGTAGATGCGGTTGGCGCCGGTCAAGGAGACCTCCCGGCGGACGCTGAGTTCTCCGCCCGCATCCGGGATGCCGAGCTCGGCCAGCCGCTGTCCCACCCGGGGATCGTGGGCGCAAAGAAACAGCCCTTCGACACGGGCGGTTTCAAAGCCCTGACGGATCATTTCCTGGGAGGCCCGGGCGCCGACCAGCAGGCTGACGGCGTCCACCAGGATCGACTTCCCGCTTCCGGTCTCGCCGCTGATCAGGTTGAGTCCGGCCTCGAACTCCAGCTCGAGACGGTTGATCAGGGCGAAGTTCTCGATGGCGATATACCGCAGCATGGGTCGGGCCAGGATCCGGGCGAAATGGTATCCGGTCGGAGCCATCGGGTACAATCGCCCCGCCTGCAGTTGGGCTGCGCGCCGGTGTTGCGGGACCCGGGGGGCGCCTGCGGGCCGGGAGCCGACCTGGATCGCGGACTGAGGAGGATGGGTTGAACTGGCTATTAGTGCAAAGCAGCTTCGGCAGCTTCTGGGACCTGGTCGCCCACAGCGGCGCCCTGGCCCAGGCGGTGCTGTTGCTCCTGCTGGCGTTTTCGCTGCTGTCCTGGGCCATCATTTTCCGCAAGTGGCGCACCTACCGGGAGGTGGAGGCCCAGTCGCTGGAGTTTCACACGGAGTTTCAGCGCAGGACGAGTCTCTCGGAGATCTTCCGGGAATGCGACCGCTTTCCTCTCTCGCCCCTGGCCGGGATCTTCAAGGCCGGCTATGCCGAGCTGAGCCATCGGGTGCAGGCGGCCCGCAATCGCAGCGCGGGTTCCTCGGACCTGGAGAGGAAGGCGGTGGTCGACGGCCTGCCGGGCCTGGAGCGGGTACTGCGCAAGGCCGCCATGGCCGAAATGATGGCGATGGAAGGTTCCCTGAGCTGGCTGGCCACCACCGGAGCCGTGACCCCGTTTATCGGGCTGTTCGGTACGGTGGTGGGAATCATCAATGCTTTCCAGGGCTTGGGCGAGGGCGGACCCACCACCATCCAGGCGGTGGCTCCGGGGATCAGTGAGGCGCTGGTAGCCACTGCGGCCGGACTGTTCGCCGCCATTCCGGCGGTGGTCGCCTATAATCACTTCCTGAGCCGGCTCCGGCGCTTCGGAGCGGAAATGGACGATTTTTCCGTCGAATTCCTCAACCTGGTGGAGAGAAGTTTCTCTTAGTGTTAGAGGACGAGGTCCAAAGCAGCGATGGCATTCCAGAGCGGATCGATGTCGGGTTCCACACGGCCGACCCTGTCGGACATCAACGTGACTCCCCTGGTGGACGTCGTTCTTGTCCTGCTCATCATCTTCATGGTGACCGCCCCCATCCTGCAGACCGGCATCGAGGTCCAGCTTCCCCAGACCCGAACCGTGCAGGCGGTGGACCCTGAACAGCGCGCGGTGATCACCATCAGCCGTGACGAAATCCTCTACTACCGCTCGAACCCGATCAATTTCAACAACTTGTCCGCCAAGCTCCGGGAAGAGATCGGGGATTCCAACCGTCCGATCTTTCTGCAGGCCGACCAGGATGTCCGCTGGAAGACGATCGTGGCGGTAGTGGACGAGATCCGCCAGTCGGGCTACGAGCGCATCAATCTGGTCACCCGTCCTTACGAGGCTCGGGACGGTCGGAGGCCGCAATGAGGACCGTGCTGAAGCCGCATGTACGGGAGGTGGGCGGCCGCTGGGACTTTGCGGTTTCCGTCGGGTTGCATGCCGTGCTGCTGCTGGCTTTCACCGTGGGACTGTCGCTGCTGCCGGCGCCTCGTGCCCTGGAGCTGGGTCTGGGCAAAGGGGGCGGCCAGGGGGAATTCGTCACGGTGGGCTTGGCCGCCGACCCGGGAGGGGGCGCCGGGATGTACAAACCGCCGATCACCTCGCGACCGGAGTCGGCGCCGCCGGTTCCGCGGCCGCCCGAGCCGGTGGTGAAGGAGCGGGTTCCGGAGGAAGTCTTCGCCCAGGAAAGAGCCAAACCGAAGCCCAAACCGCCCGAGCCTCCCCGGCGGCAGAGCCGCAAGGAGGAGCCCGCCCCTCCCTCCCGGGAAGGTCTGATCCCCAGAGAGTCCGACCCCGGCAAGGGGCCGGCCTCGGCCGGCGGCGGCACCGGCGGCGGCTTCGGCTCGGGTCGCGGGGTCAGTGTCGGCTCCGGTACCGGGGAAGGCAACATCGAGTCGTGGTACATTCGCCAGGTCGAGCAGCGGGTCGGCCAGAACTGGCTGCAAACCTCGTTGGGGAGTCTCGAGCAGCGGGTGGAAGCGGTGGCGTCTTTCGTGGTTCATCCGGACGGCCAGATCACGGACATCACGCTCGAACAGCGGAGCGGGATCTCCGCCGTGGATCTTGCCGTCCAGCGGGCGATTCAGGCAAGCAATCCGCTTCCGCGTCTGCCCTACGAACTCCGGGGCCGGACCGTCCGCTTCCGGGCGGTTTTCGAGTATCCGCCCCGGTGAGGCTGTTGAATTGATGGATGCAAGTCATGCGCAGTAACCGTCGCAACCGGTGTCATCCCATCGCGCCGCCGGCGTGGGTTCTTCCCGTCCTGTGTTTGGCCGCCGCCGGCTCCCTCGCCGCCCAGGCCCCCGATGCTGTGATCTTTCCCCGACCGACGCCCACCCGGCTGGCGGTGGCGGAATTTTCGCCCCGGACCACGGCCACGCCAGAGACTCAGACCGCGCTCTCGGTCTTCAACCAGGTCCTGCTGGAGGATCTGAAGTTCTCCGCCTTTTTTGAGATTCCCTCGCGGAGCTTTTACCCCCTGAAGCCGCTGCGGAGTCCGCAGGACGTTGATTTCGCCAACTGGCAGGTGCCGACGCTGGACGTCGACTTTTTGGCCTTCGGCTCGCTGCAGGTGGACGCCACCATGACGGTGGTGGAAGCCTACCTGTATGACGTCAAGACGCGGCAGCAGGTACTGGGCAAGCGCTTCTCCGTGGCGGACTCTTCGCTGGTGCGCCGCATCGCCCACGAATTCGCCGACCAAGTGGTCTATGAGCTCTCCGCCGGTGCCAGCCGAGGGGTGGGGAGGACCCAGATCCTCTACTCCTCCGAAAAAGGAGGCGCCAAGGAGATCTGGGTGATGGACTACGACGGTTTCGACGCCCGCCAGCTCACCTTTGCCGGCGGACTGGGGAAGTTCCCCGCCTGGAGCTGGGACGGGCGCCGCTTCGCCTACGTGGTCAAGCCTCCGCAGGAAAACCGCTGGCTGCTGCGGATTCAGGATCTCGAAGGCGCGGTGCGGACGGTGAGCATCCCTGCCGGTTATGTGTCCTCTCCCGCTTTCGCGCCGGACGGCCGGCTGGCGTTTTCGGCCCGGACCGATGACAGCCTGGACGCCGATATCTTTGTTGCCGGCCCCGAAGGCACGGGATACCGGAACATCACCCGGACCCGTGGCATCGATACCTCCCCGACCTGGAGCCCCACCGGAGCACAGATCGCGTTCATCTCGGACCGCAGCGGCTCGCCGCAGGTCTGGATCATGGACGCCGACGGCTCGAATGTCCGAAGGTTGGTCCAGGAGGGAGGCCACTGCGACAGTCCCGACTGGTCGCCCGACGGCCGCTTCATCCTGTACTCGTGGCAGGCACCGGAACAGTGGGGTCACGACATCTACCTGGCGGAGGTCGCTACCGGCCGGCTTTTCCAGTTGACCAAGGGAAGCGGCAGTTTCGAAAACCCCAGCTGGTCCCCGGACGGGCGGCACATCGCGTTTCAAAGCACCCGGACCGGTTCAAAACAGATCTTCATCATGAACGCGGACGGAAAGAACTTGAAGCAGATTACCGCTTACGGTATCAACGAGAGTCCGGCGTGGATTCCCTATGCTCCGGCCGTGCCGGGGTCCCAGTAGCACGAACCAGGTCGACAGCAGGAGGAGAATTGCCAATGCAGCCTTCCAGGAGCGCCAAGACCATCGGGCTCTGTCTCATCGTCGGACTGGCCCTTTTCGCCGCCGCCGGGTGCAAGAAGAAAACCACGCCCATCGCCCGGACCACGGCCCCCGCGGACCGAACCCCCGGACCCTCCGTTCAGGTCCCGGCTCCGACGGTCGAGTTGACCGCCTCCCCCACCACCCTGCGGCGGGGGGCTGAGGCGACGTTGAGCTGGCACTCGAGTCATGCTGAATCGGTGGTGATCGACGGCGGCGTCGGCAATGTTCAGACGGAAGGCTCGCTGCGGGTTGCTCCGCTGGAATCCACCACCTACACTGCCATCGCCCGGGGTCCTGGCGGCGAAGCGCGGGCCAGCGCGCGGATCACGGTGGTCCGTGACGAGGCGCCGGCGGCGGTCGACCAGACCGACCTGCAGGCCCTGCAGAAGGCCATTGAGGACGGCCTGGTCCGCCCGGTGTTCTTCGCTTACGACAAGGCCGACCTGACCGCGGAAGCCCGGGCTACTTTGGAAGAGAACGCCAGGTGGTTCCGCCGGTACCCCAACGCCCAGATCATCATCGAGGGGCACTGTGACGAACGCGGTACAGAAGAATACAACCTGGCGCTGGGTGATCGTCGCGCCAATGCCGCCCGTGATTTTCTGATCCAGTTGGGGGTCCCGGCGGTGCGGATGGAGGCGATTTCTTACGGTGAGGAACGGCCGTTCGTTCAGGGAACGACCGAAGCCGCTTATGCGCAGAACCGGCGCGCCCATTTTGTGGTGCGCTGAGCGGGGGCTTTGAACTGCCCTGGGCGGACGCCTGCGGTCCCGTGGCCTCTCCCGGTGTCAGACGTCGGGATTCACGAGTCGGCATGGATCGGTGGCGAGACCTTTGCCATCCGACTCCTGACTCCCGACTCCTGATTCCCCGCCCTCCGCATCGGTCCTCCAGGGACCCCGTTCCTGGCGGGCGATGCGCTGGAGATGGAGATCTTCCACCTCGCGCTGGAACCATCTGTCTGCTTCCTGTTGCCAGGCATCCTGACGGCGCCGTTTGAGCTTCTCCACCGGCCGCAGGCGACGGCGGGCCTCCACCAGCGCCTGGCGCTGCCGTTCGATCTCCTCGCGGCAAACTGCGATCCGGTGTTCGAGTTCCTCAATCTGCCGCCCCAGGCCGTGGATGTGGTGAACGTACCAGTTAGCCTCATATGCCGCCAGGAACTGTGAACCGGCAAGGCGTTCCTGCTGTTCCTCCCTTCGGCGCAACAGTTCCTGCCGAAGCTGGGAAAGCCTGACTTCCTCCTGGATCAGGGCAGCCAATCTGAGGCGTTCGGCTTCCTCCCGGCGGCGGGTCTGGTTGAGATAGGCCTCGAGCCGGAAGACGAACCGTTTCATTATTCCTCAGCCAGGAACTCCACCAGCGCCTGGATCGCTGACTCCCGGGTCACCTTCTCGTCCACGGACTGCTTCAGGTAGGAGTTGATGGGCTCGTACAGCCGGATCGCCCGGTCGATCTTGGGGTTCGATCCCTTCGTATAGGCCCCGATGTTGATCAGGTCTTCGGACTGCTGGTAGGTGCTTAACAGGTCGCGGATCAGGGCGGCTGCATTGAGTTGGTCCCTGGTGCCCAGCTTGGGCATCAGACGGCTGATGCTTTGCAGCACGTTGATGGCGGGGAAGTGGTGGCGCCAGGCCAGCTCCCGGGAGAGGACGATGTGCCCGTCCAGCAGGCCCCGGACGGCGTCCGCGATCGGCTCGTTCATGTCGTCGCCCTCCACCAGGACCGTGTAGAAACCGGTGATGCTTCCCTGTTCGAAATGTCCGGCACGTTCGAAGATGCGCGGCAGCAGCGAAAAAACGGAGGGCGTGTAGCCCTTTGAAGAAGGCGGTTCGCCTGCCGCCAGACCCACCTCCCGCTGAGCCATGGCGACCCGGGTCACGGAGTCCATGACCAGCAGCACGTCGTTGCCCTGATCCTTGAAGAATTCGGCGGCCGCAGTCGCCACCAGGGCAGCCCGGATCCGCATCAGCGGCGGGTTGTCGGAGGTCGAAACCACGACCACACTCCGCTGGAGGCCCTCCTCTCCCAGGTCGTTCTGGATGAAGTCGTTGACTTCCCGGGACCGTTCTCCCACCAGGGCGATGACGCTGACGTCCGCATCGGTGTTGCGGGCCATCATGCCCAGCAGGGTGCTCTTCCCTACCCCGCTGCCGCCGAAGATGCCGATCCGCTGGCCCCGCCCGACGGTCAACAGTCCGTCGATGGCACGTACCCCGGTTCCCAGGGGCCGGTCTATGTCCCGGCGCTGGAGGGGGTTCTGCCCGAATCGCTGCAGTGGGTAACGGTCCACCCACTCCAGATTCCCCTTGCCGTCCAGGGGGCGCCCGTTGCCGTCGATCACCCGTCCCAGCAACGACGGCCCGACACCCAGGGTGGCTTTGTCGCCCCGCGAGATGATCTTGTCCCCCAGGCGGATGCCGTCGGTGGCGTAGATCGGCATCGAGAGTACCGACTTGTCCCGAAAGCCGATGACTTCCACTTCAATCGGTTCGTGATGGGATGCCGAAATGACTTCGCAGACCTCCCCGACGCTCACCGGAGGTCCATCGGATTCGACGGTGAGTCCGTCGGCGCGGCTCACCTTGCCCCAGACGGGAAGCGTCTCGATGGTCGACAGGAGTCGCAGGAAGCGGCCCAGATCGGGCAGTTCAGAACTCTGAGAGGAGGCCGTCTTCAATCTGTTTGAACTGCTCACTGATGGTGGCATCGACGTTTCCGTAGGGAGATTCCAGTTGACAGTCGCCGCGACGAAGTTCGCCTCTCGGCTTGAGAACGAGATCACGCTCACCGAACAACGCCGGGTTCTCCCGCATTCGGGCTTCAATCAGTTGCAGGTCCTCCGGGTTGAGGAAGACGGTCACCGGAGCCTTGCTGGAGAGGCGTTCCAGCGCGACCCGCACCAGAGTGACGATAATCTCGGGATCCACCGTCAGTTCCCGGTGGACGAGCTTGCGGGCGATCTCCACCGCCAGGCGGACCAGATCCTCCTGCGTCGCCCGGACCAGCTCGGCGCGGGCTTCCGCCAGCTTCTGCAGGGACTGGGTGAACCGCCCGAGAATGGCTTCCACTTTTTTCTCGGCCAGCTCCATGCCGGAAGCGCGTCCGGCTTCAAAACCCTTCTGGAAAGCCTCCCGCTCCACGGCTGAAACGGTGTCCTCGCCTCCGCGGAGGACCCGGCGGCCTTCGTTGTTTCTCACCGCCGCCGCGCCTCCGGCCAGGGTTTGGAATTCCAGGGTGCGGGCATGCTGGCGGGTAACCAGGCGGTTAGACGACATACTGGTCTCCTCCCGAACCGCCGATATCGATTTCGCCTGCGGCTTCCATCTCGCGAATCACCGCCACCACCTGCTGGCGGGCCGACTCCACCTCCCTCATCCGGATCGGGCCGAGGGCCTCCATGTCCTCCTTGAGCATTTCCACCGCCCGCTGGGACATGTTCCGGTAGAAGTGTTCCCGCAGTTCCTCCGGAGTTCCTTTCAGCGCGGTGACCAGCGATTTCTTGTCCACGCGCTGGATGATCTTGCGCATGTCCGCGTCGGTGAGCAGCAGGATGTCGTCAAACACGAACATCAGGTTCCGGATGGAGAGGGCCAGATTGGGGTCGGTGCCCTCGATGTACTCGAGGGTGTCCCGGCTGAGTTTGCGGTCCAGGCGGTTGAAAATTTCCGCGACCTTGCGGACTCCACCCTGGACCGACTGGTCGTACTGTCCGCCCTGCCGGAGCTTGGAAGCGATCAGCTCCATCACCTTGTTGCGCACCGGTTTGGAAACCTGGTCCAGCTGGGCCAGGCGGATCATGATGTCGGCGCGCTGTTCGTCAGGCTGCAGGCGGATGACTTCGGCCGCCGCCTCCGGGTCCATGTGACTCAGCACCACGGCGATGGTCTGGGGATGCTCGTACTTGATCAGCTCGTGCAGTTCCTGGGGATCGGCGTACTTGATCGCCTTCAGGCTTTCCGTGGTGGAGATGGTCTTGCCCGTGAGGTAGCGCAGGATCTCCTGGGATACCGGAGGCTCGAAGGCCGACTCGATCACTTTGCGGACGTAGTCCAGCTCCCCGCGGAGCTTGAAGCTCCCGGTCTGGATCTCCTGGTGACCCTCCCGCAATACCTGCTCGGTCACCTCCTCGTCCACCCAGCCGAGGTTCGAGATTTCCTGGCCCAGGATCTTGACTTCGTCGTCGTGCAGGTTCTTGAAAATCTCGGCGCTGACCTTCTCTCCCAGGTAAACCAGAAGAATGGCGGCTTTGCGGACACCGGTGAGTCGATGGCCCTTCTGGACGGATGTCCTGGGGGAACTGGGAAGCGCTACGTCGTCCATGATGAGTTCGTTCGAGGCCACGGCGGTCTCCATGGTTTCAGACTCCCTCTGAGAGCCAGCTCCGGATAAGCTGGGTCATCGCCTGGGGGTTCTCCTTCGCGATGGTCAACAGGTCCTTTTTCAGGGCCTGATTGCGATCCATTACCTTGGGAGAGGGCAAGGCCTTGTCCTGGCCTCCCGCCGCCGCTTCCAGCTGCCTGAGCAGTTCAGGGTCGTTCAAAGTCGCCGCGAGCTGCTGGAGGTCATTGCGCTCAACGTCCACATAGGCGAAGACCCGCTTCTTGACGGGCCGGAAAATCAGCAGGTAGAAGAGGCCGAACACGAGCAGTACCAGGAGGTACCGGGAGGCCGGGTAGATGATGTGTTTGTAGGTGTCCCAGAAGCCCGGTTCCACACCCGTCAACGGGACTTCCTCCCGCCGGCCGGAAAAGGACACGTTTTCCACCGTCAGGGTATCCCCCCGGTCCGGGTTCAGTCCGATGGTGGCCGTGACCAGGGCGCGGATCCGCTCCATTTCTTCCGGAGTCCGCGGCTGATACTGGGGCGGGGGCGCCGGTTCGCCGTCGGCGGAGGCCGGCGCCGGTACCAGCCGATCGTTGACCACCACCGCCACCGACTGCCGGAGCAGGCTGCCGCCGGGCAGAACCCGCTCCCGGAAGGTCTTGCTGACTTCGTAGTTGGTGGTCTCGCTCTGCAGGGAACGGCCGTTCTGTCCGTTGGCCTGGGCCGCCGCCTGCTGGTTCTCCGGAGCATTGGCCTTGAAGGGAATGCCCTGTTTGCCTCCCTCGTTGACGATCTCTTCCGTCAACTGGCGGCTGATCATGACAGGATCGGCCACCTGCTGCGTCTTCTCGGTGGTTTCCGAGTAGTCGAGCTGGACCGACGCCGTCACCTTGACGTTGTCCACGCCCACCACCGGCTCCAGGATCGAGATCACTTTTTCACAAAGATCACGCTCGAACTTGTTGCGCAGGTCCAGCTGGGCCACGCTCAGCCGACGGTCCTCGCCAAGATTTTCCGACAGCAGATTGCCGTTGACATCCACCACGGTCACGTTTTCCGGAGCCAGACCCTCCACCGCAAAGGCCACCAGGTTGCCGATCCCCCTGACCCTCCGCTGCGTGAGCGTGGCTCCCTCCCGGAGCCGGATCACCACCGAAGCTTTGGCTGGTTCATCGTCTTCCTGGAACAGGCTCTTGCGTCCCAGGACAAGATGAACTCTGGCCTGCTGGACCTCCGCCAGACCCAGGATCGTGCGTTCCAGTTCTCCCTCCAGGGCACGACGGTAGTTCACCTTCTCGGCGAAATCGGTGATTCCCCATTGGCCCTGGTCGAAGAGTTCAAATCCCATCCGCCCCTTGCTGGGCAGGCCCTGACTTGCCATCTCGATACGCAGCTCGTCGATCCGGTCCGCGGGAACCAGGATGGATTTTCCGCCGTCGGACAGCCGGTACGGGACATCCATCGACTTGAGGCGTTCCACCACCGTGTTGGCGCTGGCGGCATCGAGATCGGACAGCAGGAGCTGGTACGGCTCCCGCTGCACCAGATAGGCGAAGAACAGCAGCCCGAACAGCATGACGCCGCCCAGAGCCAGAATCGACAGCTTCTGATTGAGTGTCAGCTTGGCGTTCAGTGCCTTGAGTTGACTGATTAGGCCGGCCGGCATGGCTTACTGCTCCTTGAGGGTCAGACCTGCATCCGCATGACTTCGTGATAGGCGTCGATCAGCTTGTTGCGGACCTGCATCATCATCTGGAATGAGAGGTCCGCCTTCTGCATGGCGATCATGGCTGAATGCACATCCTGGACCTCTCCCGACAGGACGCCCTGGATCTGCTGGTCGGAGATCTTGTGGGCCTGGTCGACCTCGGCGATGGCCTGGTTCAGCAGGTCCTTGAAGCTGGGTGCGCCGGAGGCGGCGGACGGCTGTTTCAGCCGGGATTCCAGCTCATGGAGCTGCTGGAGCGGGCTGGTACGCTGCAGATAGATTTCGCTCATCTTCCTTCCCTCCCCTAACGCGCAATATCCAGGGACCGTCGCACCAGCTCCCGGATTGCCTCGAAGGCCCGGATATTGGCCTCATAGGACCGTTTGGCCGCCATGAAATTGGCCATTTCCTCCATCGGGTTGACGTTGGGGAACGCCACGTACCCGTTTTCGTCGGCATCCGGGTGGCCGGGCTGATAGACCATCTGGGGAGGAGACTGGTCGGTGACCACGCGGGCCACTTCAACTCCCTGCAACTCCCCTTCGGCCTCGGCGAGCACCTTCCAGAAGGGCTCGAACGAACGGGTGGCGAACACCACATCCTGCCGGCGGTAGGGGCCTCCCTCGGGAGTGCGGGTGGTCTGGGCGTTGGCCAGGTTGGTGACCAGAAGTTCCAGACGCCGGCGCTGTGCGGTCAGTGCCGAAGAACTGACATCCATGGCTGAAAACAGGCCGCTCATTGACCTTTACCCTCCTTGATCACGCTGCGCAGCAAATGCATCCGCTGCTGCACCATGCGGGTGGCGACCGAAAACTTGAGGACGTTTTCGGCCAGCGCGGTCATTTCCTTGTCGAGGTCCACGTTATTCCCGTCGTAGCCCAGGCTGTCTCCTCCCGCCGCCGCAGTTTCCCGAAGCCGGGCCAAGGTGGGTTTTCCCGGCAGGTGCCGGGGGTCGGTGCGCCGGATTGGAGCGCCGGTGAGCTCTTCCTGAAGTACATCCGAGAATCGCAAATCCTTGGCGCGATAGCCTGGGGTTTCGGCGTTGGCGAGGTTGCTGCTCACCACCTGCTGTTTGCGGGCCGCGTAGTCGAGAAACAGCTTGAGTCGGTCCAGCACGCCCTCTTCGATCTTCATGACGCCATCCTCCTGCTCGGCCGCTTGGGTTCGGCTGTTACAGATACTCCCCCTCCGCCCGGTACTCCCGCAGCTTGTTGCGCAGGGTGCGCAGGCTGATCCCCAGCATTTCGGCGGCCTGCGTACGGTTGCCCCCGGTTTCCTGCAAGGTGATCCGGATCAGTCTGCGCTCCATTTCCTGCAGGGAGACCCCGGCTTTGAGGCCCGTCTCCCGTTCCGGCTGTTCCCCCAGTTCGAGGAACAGATCCCCCGGTGAGACGACCGGGTTGGGGGCCAGCGCGATGGCCCGCCGGGTGATGTTCTCCAGCTCGCGGACGTTGCCCGGCCAGTCGTACTTCTGCAGCAGATCCAAGGTTTCCGCTGCGAACCGGTGAGGTTCACCCTGCCCCCGGTACTTCAGGCAGAAGTGTTCCACCAGCAGAGGGATGTCCGCCTTTCGGCTGCGCAACGGCGGGATCGTCAAGGGAATGACGTTGAGGCGGTAATAGAGATCCTCCCGGAAGCTTCCAGCCGCCACCAGCTCCTTCAGACTGCGGTTGGTGGTAGCGATCACCCGCACGTCGATGGGGATCGGCTGGGTTCCTCCCACGCGATCGATCTCGCCTTCCTGCAGCACGCGCAGCAGCTTGGCCTGCAGGCGCAGGTCCATCTCCCCGATCTCGTCCAGCAGCAGGGTCCCCTGATGGGCCAGCTCAAACTTCCCGACCTTCTGGCTGACGGCACCTGTGAACGCGCCCCGTTCATGGCCGAACAGCTCGCTTTCCAGCAGTTCATCCGGCACCGAAGCACAGTTCAGCGCCACGAAGCGCCGTCGGCTGCGGCTGCTGGAATTGTGGATGAAGCGGGCCAGCAGCTCCTTGCCGGTGCCGCTCTCCGCCTGGATCAGCACCGTCGCGTCACTTTGGGCGGCCTGAAAGGCCATTCCCAGTACCTGTTTCATCCGCGGATCAGCAGTGACGATCTCCGAGGTACCCGCCGGGCCCGCCACGGCGGAGACGGCCTTGTCCAGAGTCTCGGTCAGTTGGCGTGCCGAGAAGGGCTTCATCAGGTAGTCGTAGGCACCCTGCTTGAGGGCGGCGACGGCGTCCTCCACCGTCCCGTGTCCCGTCAGCATGATCACCGGCGTCCCCGGACTGATCTTCTTGACCTGGCGCAACAGGTCCAGGCCGCTCAGCCCCGGCATGCGAACATCGGTGAGTACCGCCTGGAAAAAGTTCTTCTGCAGTTTCCCCACAGCATCGCTGCCGCTGCTGGCGGTGGTGACCTGGAACCCCTTCCGGATCAGGGTGTCCCGGATCGCCACCAGCATCTGCTGTTCGTCGTCCACCACCAGAACGTCCTTCATGCAGTCTCCGTCTCTACCGCCGGCGCCGGTGCAGGAACTCCTTCCTGCAATGCGTCTCCGGAGCCGCGCGGGAAGCTGAGAATGAAGCTGGTACCCTGCCCGGGCTCGCTTTCGACCCGGATGGTTCCCCCCAACGCCTCCATGAAGCGATTGACAATGGAGAGGCCGAGTCCGGTACCGCCGTGACTGCGGGAGAACCCTGCCTCGAAGATCGCCTCCCGGTACTCTTCGGGAATCCCGGGGCCGTTGTCTCGGACTTCCAGCTCCACGTGGGGGCCGCGGTCCACGCTCCGCAAGCTGACGACCCCTCCCTCGGGCAGCGCCTGCATGGCGTTGGTCATCAGGTTGGTGCAGATCTGGCGGACCATTTCCGGATCGGCCGGCACCACGTCCGCCGGGGCATACTGTTCCTCCAGCCGGATGGCGCGCTGTTCCAGAAGCGGTCCCATCAACGCCCCCACCTCGGCCAGGATGCGCCCCAACGAGACCGGCTGGAACTGCGGAACCGGGCTCCTGCGGAAACACAGCATGTTGGTGAGGACAGTGTTAAGCGAACGGATTCCCAACTGCATGTGACCGAGATAACGCCCCCGCTCCTCGGCACTGAGTCCGTCCTCCGCCAGCAGTGTGGCGAACAGCTCCAGCGCTCCCAGCGGATTGCGGATCTCGTGGGCAACTTCCAAGGCCATTTCTCCCATCGCGGCGATCCGCTCCGCCTGCACCATCCGCTTTTCCAGCTCCCGCAGCCGGGTCACGTCCTGGACCACCAGAACCCGCTCTCCGTCCCGCATCTCCGACCAGCTGCAGTGGAGGGTACGGGGTGGCGGACCGCCGACCAGAATCTCGGTCTCCCGGGAACCGTCCCGGGCCATCCACTCGGCACGGTCGCTGAAGGCCGCCTGCCGCAGGAGGCGCGCCAGGGGAAAGGGCGGTTCCCACTGCTCGGCCGAAAATAGGCTCCTGGCCGCCGGGTTTAACAGAGTGACTTCCCGTTGAGGGTTCACCACCAACACCCCGCAAGGCAGGCTCTGCAGCGTGGACTCCAGATAGTAGTTGCTCTGTTCCAGCTCCCGGGAGAGCCTTTCCACGCGCGACTGCAACTCTCCGTAGGCGGTCTGCAGGGCGTCCGAGACCTCGGCAAAAGACCGGAATGCCTGGAGCAGCAGCTCGACCTGGCGTGGCGTTCCCGCCTCGGAACAGGCTGCCGGCGTCGCGGGGAGGTCTGCCGGTGGCGTCGTCCTCGGTGTGAGATCCTGCTCCAGCGATACAGCACTCATTTCCACCCCTGTTTCCCGGCTTTCGGTGTGCCCGGTTGTAACCGAACGGCTGCTTCCGACGGCCGGCTACCGAGTAAGCTCAAGTTCAGGGAGCCCCGAAGCAAAGGCCATGCCAATGCCTCGCAGGAATGCGGGAGGCCCGCCCGCGGACGGTTTCGTTCCCCTGTGCGGCGGCCGGTTTCCGGACCGCCTGCCCGGCCGGAATTCAGCATTCATGCCGCGTTCCGCCTCCGGGGCCGGGAAAGTCCGAACGACCGGCACATTACGGCGCTGCACGAGGAATTTGCCGAACCGGGGGCGGCCGACGGGGCGGAAAGGCCTCCGCCGGTCGGCGGATCGTCAAGCGGATGACGCTGGGGGGACGGCTCCGTGGCGAAAGCGTGGTGGGCCGCTAGGGCCGGACCGGCGTGACCTGTCCGGGTTCACTCCATCCCGGCTTCTGGACCTGCGGGAAGACCACCTGGAGCATTTGAAGGACTTGGTCCACCTTGTTGGCCAGGACCGCGAATTCCTTCTTCATTTCCCGGTTGAGCCGCATCAGCTCGATCTTCTCGTCGTGCAGAACGTCCATCCGACTGTAGATTTCCCGGAGCTTCTCGTTGGCTTCCTGGATCTCGCGGTGGGCCCGACGTGCCTGCTCTTCAAGGCGGATCTTGTCGCACATGTTGCGGACGAGGATCTCGATCTCGTTGAGACTGAAGGGCTTGGTAACGTAATCATAGGCTCCGAGCTGGATTGCTTTCAGTGCCGTCTCCAGCGATGCGTATCCGGTCATCAGGGCGGCCAGGATGCCGGGGTTTTGGCGTTTTGCCAGGTCGATGAGCTGGAGACCGTCGCCATCCGGGAGCCGGAGATCGGACAGCAGGATCTTGAAGTCCTGCCCCCGACGACGCAGCTCGGCCGCGGCCTCGGCACTGCTGTGGCACACGGTTACGGACAGGTCCCGCGACCTTAGAAACTCGGCGAGAGCGTCGCTAAGATCGCGGTCATCGTCGACCAACAGGAGCTGGATGGAGCCGTCGGATGGACTCATGGTTCGCGGTGGGCCTGCCTTCCCTGGATTTCCAAACCCCTGATCGGCAGAATCGGGACGGACTTTAGGCCTGCCGCCGGTGCCGGCGGCGCCGTCGCGGTTTTTTGTCAGAGTGCAGGCATAAATAGAAACCGGAGCGGAGGAAGGGCCGGTGAAGTGTCATCTGGTTTGCCTGCTGTCGCTGTTCCTGGGCTGGGGGCATGGCTTGGTCTCCGCTCAGACCGGTTCCCCGAGGGAGGTGGTGGTTACCGGCAGCTTGGTGACCTTGCGGTCGGAACCTCGCATCGGCCCGAATACGGCAATCGGTGCCGCCAAGCGCGGTGACCGCCTGGAACTGGTTGAGGAAGGGGACGGCTGGTACCGGGTCCGCCTCCAGGACGGGCGGCCGGCCTGGCTGAGCGCCCGATATGCCCGAGTGGAGGTTTTCGATGCCGAACCGGCAGAGGAACCGGCTCCAAGGCCTGCCAGATCCGCCCCGGCGGAAGTTCCCACCGTCCCGCCCGCGGCCGGCGAGCCTTCCCTCACACCGATGGAATCCACGCAGCCGGGAGGCGGCGGGCCCGTGACGCCGGTTCCAGAGTCTGAGCCTCCCGCCGAATCCCCGGCGACCCCGTCCGGTTCGGAGCCTCCGGCACCGGATCAGGAAACTGTCCCGCTGCCGGAACCGCGGGCGACACCTGATGCCCTCCCGGCCGCCTCGACGCAGGAGCGGGAGGAGCAGTGGTGGGACGGCGGCCGGCTGAGCGTAGGAGCCGTCCTGCTGGCGGCGGCGGGGCTGGCGGCCGTGGCCTTCTGGCTGCGACGGCGGCGGCTGCGCGCCCTCCTCGGGGGCGGTGGTCCGATTTCACGGGGCGACATGGCCCTGGTTCTGTCCAAGCTGGACGAGCGGCGGCGGGAGGAAGACGACCGCCTCAGCCGGGAATTCGCCAAGGTGAGGCAGGCGGTGGAAGCCGGCGCAGGCGAACCGGAGCGCGTTGTCGGGCGGATCGAGGAGCTGCGGACGGCGGTGGCGGCAATGCAGCAGCGGCTGAACGCCTATTCCGACTTGCTGGCTGCGCAGGACCGCAAGCTGGCTGCCCTGGAGGAGGAGAATCGGGTGCTGCGCGCCCTGCTCACCGGCACCCGTCAATAGTGCGGCAGTACACCGTCAGCCCTCCAACACCGGCGCCTGAGGCGCGACCGGCGCGGTTGCCGCAGATCAGGACCAGGGCTGCCACGGGCCGTCCCTCCGGGACCTTCGTGTCGGATGATACGGGCGCCCCGCCGCAGCCCGGGACACCCCCCTGCCATGGAAATCCCGGAACGACCCAAACCTTGAACCCGTGAACCTTTCCCGCCCTGCACCCTCTCAGCGGCTGAACTCTTCGAGCAGGTTCATCCGGCGCAGTTTCTCCACCAGGGTGGTGCGCTTCAGATACAGCAGGCGTGCCGCCTGACCCTTGTTTCCGCCGGTCCGCTCGAGACTCTGGCAGATGAGGTTCCGCTCCACCTCGTTGACCACCTGGTTCAGGTCGATCCCTTCGTCCGGCAGCCGCAGGAGGGCTTCGAGCTGGGAGCCGTGCACGGAAGCACCAACCTTCTCGTCAAGCGTGGGCAGGTCCTGGGGAGTGATCACATCCCTGTCCCCGGACAGGATGAACGCCAGCTCGATCACATTTCTCAACTCCCGGATGTTACCGGGCCAGTCGTGGGCGGTGAGGACCTTGAGGGCCTGCGGGTCGAGGCGCTTCACCGGCTCGGCGTAGTGGCGGGCGAAGAAGCTGAGGAAATGGTTGGCCAGCAACGGCAAATCCGACTTGCGTTCCCGCAGGGCGGGGTTGTGAATGGGCACCACATTGAGGCGGTAGAAGAGGTCTTCCCGGAATTCCCCGGCTTCGATCTTCTTGCGCAGGTCGGCGTTGGTGGCGGCGATGATGCGGAAGTCCACCGCCACCTCCTGGTTGCTTCCCAGGCGTTGGAATGTCCGGTTTTCCAGCACGCGGAGGAGTTTCACCTGAAGGGCCGGCTTCATTTCCCCGATTTCGTCCAGGAAAAGCGTGCCGCCGTGGGCCTGTTCGAGCTTGCCGACCCGGGTGGTCTTGGCGTCGGTGTAGGCGCCCCGCACATGACCGAACAGTTCATCCTCCAGAAGGGTTTCCGGTATGGCGGCGCAATTGAGGGCGACGAAGGGCTTGTCACGCCGGCTGCTCATCTGGTGGATGGCCCGGGCGACCAGCTCTTTCCCGGTGCCGCTTTCACCGGTGATGAGGACCGGCGGCCCCTTCTCCGAAACCATGCGGATGAGGCGGACTACCTTCCGGATGGCCTCACTCTCACCGACAATCTCCTGGGGCCAGTCCTCACCGGAGGGTTCGGGGTGGCGGCCGGCGTTGACCTCGGACCGCCGGTTCATCACCGCGGCGATCCGCTCTTCGAGCTCGCGCAGGTTGAAAGGCTTGGGCAGCAGATCTGCTGCACCCTTGCGCAGAGCCGAAGCGGCCACCCGCATGTCCTGGACTCCGGTCATCACCATCAGCTTGGTGAGCGGAGAGCGCCGCTGGATGTCATCGAAGACGGCCAAGCCGTTGTCGTCCGGCAGCAGGTAATCGCACAGCACCAGGTCGTAGGTGTTGCCAGCCACCGCCGCCCGGGCTTCCCGGACGGTGGCCGCGCTGGTCACCTCCCAACCCCACTGCTCAAAAAAGCTCTTTAACAGCTCCGCGAGAGTCGCATCGTCCTCGATCAGCAGTACCGAACACTGCGCGGGATCGAAGCCCATAGATCCTCCCCCAGTAAAAAGGACCCCTGAGGGCACTCGTCCCTATGATGCACTCGGAGCGGGCACCGACGCAAATGCCGGGTTGTGCAGGTTGTGTACGCAGCTTCAGTTGGTACCGGATCCCAGCTCCAGGACACCGGTGATTTCGTGGCTGGAGATGACCCGGTCGATGTCCAGCAGCAGTTTGACCCGTCCCTGGGACTTGTCGATACCCAGCAGGAACGAGGTGTCGGCGCCGCTTCCCACCGCCGGTGGCTCCTGGATCTCGGCGTCTTCCACGTGGGAAACCTCCGACATCCGGTCAACCACCACACCGGTATCGACGCCGTGGGCCCGGACCACGATGATGCAGTTCTCCCGGGTCTGTTCCCCTGACTCCATGCCGAACTTCACGCGCAAATCGACGATGGGGATGATCCCGCCCCGGAGGTTGATCACGCCGCGGATGTAGGGGGGCATCTGCGGCACGGGAGTAATGGGGACCATGCCGATGATCTCGCGGACTGCCAGAATCGGGATACCGTACTCCTCCCGGCCCAGGAAAAAGGTGACATACTTCCCCCCCAGCCGTCGTCCCGGATCGATGACGGAGCCTGCTGCAGCCGCCGGGGCTGCAAATTGTCCAACACTCATGATGGTGCCTCCTCTCGCGCAAGCGCGGCCCCGCCGGAGCGGCGGTGAACCGCAATCTGCCGGTATATCGACGGATCGGGAAACGGTCTTTAGACCTTTCCGCCGCGGCGCCGGAAAGGTCTGTCGGGGTGCGACAATGTTCACCGGTACCTGCTAAGCTTGGATGCATCCCATGGAGTCGCTGACCCCGATGATGCGCCAGTACCACCGGATCAAGCTGGCGCACCCGGATGTCCTTTTGTTTTTCCGCCTGGGCGACTTCTACGAGATGTTCTACGACGACGCCCTGGTGGGAAGCCGCGAGCTGGAGATCACCCTGACCTCCCGGCATGCGGACCGGGAGGGGAATCCGATCCCGATGTGCGGCATTCCTTTCCATGCGGTCAACAGCTATGTGGCGCGGTTGCTGCGCAAGGGATTCAAGGTGGCGATCTGCGACCAGGTGGAGGATCCACGGACCGCCAAGGGTCTGGTGCGCCGCGAGGTGACCCGCATCCTGACGCCGGGTACCGCCGTCGACGAAGGGGTTCTCGAATCCAAGGAGCACAATTTCCTGGCTGCGCTGTGCAGCCGGCCGGCCGGGCTTGGCGCGGCGTTCCTGGACGTCTCCACCGGCGAGTTCTGGGCGGTCCAGTACCCGGACGGCCAGCGTCCGCGCATGGAGGAAACACTGCTGCAGTTCCAGCCGCGGGAGGTATTGGTTCCGGAAGGGCTGGCGTCGGCCCTAGGCACCGAACTCCGCGCCGCTCTCAACGGCCGGGCGGTCCTGACCTCCCAGGCTGACTGGGTCTTCAACCCCGACTATGCCCGGCGGACGTTGCTGGAGCACTTCCAGGTGGGAAACCTGGAGGCCTTCGGGCTCGACGACCAGCTCGAAGCCTTGGGCGCTGCGGGAGCCCTCCTGTACTACGTCCGCCAGACCCAGCGCAGCGAACTCGGCCACATCACCAGCCTGAAGCTGCTGGAGGAGGCGGCGTTCCTCAAGCTCGACGACGCCACCGTCCGCAACCTGGAGCTGTTACAGGGTCTGGATGGCAACCGGAAGTGGACGCTGCTGGCCACACTGGACTATACCCGCACCGGCATGGGCGGCCGCCTGCTGCGGTCTTGGATGTTGCGCCCGCTGATGGATGTCTCCGCCATCAACCGCCGCCTGGATGCCGTCCAGGAGCTCGCCGGTTCGGTGGTCCTGCTGTCCCGGGTAGGCAAGGAGCTGGAAGGAATCCAGGACCTGGAACGGCTGGTGGCCAGGGTCAGTCTGGCCGCAGCCGGCGCCCGGGAGCTGGTGGCATTGAGGGAGTCCTTGCGGCGGCTGCCGGCACTGGCCGGGAGTCTTTCGCAGACCCGTTCGCCGTTGCTGGCTCCCCCACCCGACCTGGCGCCGGATCTGGTCGAACTGCTGGACCAGGCGCTGGTGGATGATCCTCCCGCCGTGACCACTGAAGGCGGGATGATCCGGCCCGGATACCACGCCGAACTGGACGAGCTGCGATCGGTGGCCGAAGACGGCAAGAGCTGGATCGCCCGCATCGAGGCCGAGGAACGGCAGCGTACCGGAATCGCTTCGCTCAAAGTCCGTTACAACAAGGTCTTCGGGTACTTCATCGAAGTGACCAAGGCCAATCTGGGATCGGTGCCGGACGACTACATCCGCAAACAGACCCTGGCCGGAGCCGAGCGCTTCATCACTCCGGAGCTGAAGGAATATGAAGACAAGGTTCTGGGGGCGGAGGAGCGGATGGTTGAACTGGAGAGAGAGCTGTTCCTGGCGCTGCGGCGCCAGGTTTCCGAAGCTTCCTCCCGTCTGCTGGCGATCGCCCGCCGGGTGGCGGAGATCGATGTCCTGGCGGCGCTGGCGGAGGCCGCACATCGCAACCGCTACGTGCGTCCCCGGCTGGATGAGTCGCTGCACCTGATGATCCGCGGCGGTCGGCATCCGGTGGTGGAGCTGCAGTCCGACGAACCCTTCGTGCCCAACGATCTGGAGTGCGACGCAGACGGCGCACAACTCCTGGTGCTGACCGGTCCCAACATGGGAGGCAAGTCCACATACCTGCGGCAGAATGCCCTGATCGTCCTGATGGCCCAGATGGGCTCCTTCGTGCCCGCAACCGAAGCCCATATCGGTCTGGTGGACCGGATCTACACGCGGGTGGGGGCCAGCGACAATCTGGCGCGGGGACGTTCCACCTTCATGGTGGAGATGATCGAGACGGCGCGCATCCTGCACACCGCCACCCGCCGGAGCCTGATCCTGCTGGACGAGGTGGGCCGGGGTACGGCGACTTTCGACGGGCTGTCGATCGCCTGGGCCGTGGCGGAGTATCTGTTGAACGAGCCGGAGCGGCGGGCACGGACCCTGTTCGCCACCCACTACCAGGAGTTGACCCGGCTCGAGCAGCTTTACCCGGCCGCCCGGAACTATTGCGTCACGGTCGGCGAAAGCGGCGGCCACATCGTCTTCTTCCACAAGGTGCTCGCGGGAATCGCCGCCAAGAGTTACGGCATCGAGGTGGCCCGCCTGGCCGGCGTACCGCAGCCCGTCATCCAGCGGGCACGGGAGATTCTGGAGCGGCTCGAACGCAAGCAGCTCAACCTCACCGGTAAGCCGCGATCGTCCGCAGTCCCCGAGGGTTCTCTCGCCGACCTGCAGAAAGCCCTGTTCTGAAGGTGGGTCCGGTGGCGGAGACTCCCCGTTCTGCCTGGTTCTGGCTGCTTTGGTTCATCCTCCCCCTCTGGATGGTCCCGACCACGTCTTCGGTCTGGGACGCCAACGAAGCCTTCTACGTGCAGACGCCGCGGGAAATGGTGGATCACGGCAACTGGATCTCTCCCACCTTCAACGGACAACCGAGGCTGAACAAGCCCCCGCTGGCATATTGGCCGGTGGCGTTGCTGTACAGCCTGTTCGGTGTCTCCCTGCTCTGGGAACGGCTGGTGCTGGCCGGGGCGGCCACCGTTTCGGTACTGATCCTGTGGCGGCTCGGCAGCCGGATCTCCGGTCCGTGGGCGGGGCTGGTTGCGGCGGGCATCCTGGCCACTACCTTCCGCTTCCAGATCGTGTCCCGCCGCCTGCTCATCGACATGCTGCTGCTGGCTTTCACGCTGGCGAGCTTCTACTGGTTCTGGCGCTGGCTGGAGACCCGAAACCGGCGGGACTTCCTGTGGGGCTGTGCGACGATGGCGCTGGGCTTCCTCAGCAAGGGACCGGTGGCCCTGGCACCGGTGGCCGTGCTGGCGATGGTTCTGATGTGGGAGCGGCGGACGGCCCCTGCTCTGCCCTGGATCTCGGGTTCGGCGGTCTTTCTGGCCATCGCGGGGGCCTGGCCGCTGGCCCTGATGGCGGTCGAGGGCCCGGGCCCCATCCGGGACTTCCTGTTCACGGAGAACCTGGGACGCCTCGTGAACGTGGAGTTCGGCCCCCGACGCGGTCCGTTCTACTATGCCGGAGTGTTCGTGGCGGATTTCTTCCCCTGGTCGCTGCTGTGTCCCGCGGCCGTGGTGGCGTGGCTCCGCACCGGGGACCGCCAGGCGACGCGTCTGCTGCTCCTCTGGCCGGCGGTCTATCTGGCGGCTTTCTCCCTGTCCCTCAACAAACAGGAGTACTACATCCTTCCCGCCTATCCGGCAGCCGCGCTGCTGGTGGCCGGCGCCGGCATGCAGATTCAGCCACGATGGGTGCGAGGGGCGGCGGCAGCGCTGCTGGTCCTCGCCGCCGCCGCCGCCGCAGCCCTGGCCAGGCTCCTGTTCTCCGACGGCTGGTTGCCCGCATTGGCCTTGCTGCCGCTTCCGGTGGCGGCCTATTGGCTGCTTCGGGGGACACTGCAGTCAGCGGCGGCGGCAATGGCGGGGTTCTATCTGCTGGCGGTTCTGTTCTGGTCCGGTCCGCTGGAACAGTACAAACCGGTGGCTCCCATGGCCCAAACCATGAGCCGTCTGGCGGCGGGCCCGGTCTACCAGGGCGCGCGGATGGGGTACTACCGCTTCACGGCGCCCAGCCTGCGCTTCTACGTAGACAGGGACATCCTGGAACTGTACGATCTCGATTCCGCCGCCAGCTGCCTGGAGGCTGACGAGCCCGTGCTGCTGATCACCGACGCGCAGGGTCTGGAGGAGCTGACGTTGAGCTCCGCGGTACGCCCCGTGATCCTGCAGACCGGGCGCCGCGTTTCCACCAGTCTGAAGCAGCTGGTGCGTTATGTGAGGGAGGGTCCCCGCGCAGGGCCGTTGTGGCAGTCGGTGTATCTGATCGGTAATCGGCCGCTGTGAACCGGAAAATCGCACCAGCTGGGGCTTGGCGAGGACAGGTGACGGATGACCAATCTGCTGGACTTTCTGCTGGAGCTGACGACCGCGGTCTCCAACTGGCTGTGGGGTGCTCCCATGGTGGCGCTGTTGCTGGGAACCGGCCTGGTGCTGACGGTGGCGACCCGCGGTGTTCAGGTCCGGCATTTCTTCTGGTCGGTCAAGGCGGTTCTGGGGCGGGACGGTCATGCAGCGGCCGGCTCCACGGAAGGCAACATCAGTTCCTTCCAAGCACTGATGACGGAGCTGTCGGGGACCGTCGGCAACGGCAACATCGCCGGTGTGGCCACTGCGATTGCGGCGGGCGGTCCGGGGGCCGCCTTCTGGATGTGGATGACGGCGCTGGTGGGGATGGCTACCAAGTATTCGGAAGCCATGCTGGCCGTGAAGTTCCGGGTCCGGATGCCGGACGGAACCGTGGCCGGCGGACCCATGTACTACTGCCGGAACGGGATCTCCAACCGTCGCCTGGGCGCCGTCCTGGGAACGGTCTTCGCGGTCTCAGGGGGTCTGGCGACGCTGCTCGGTACCGGCAACATGTTCCAGACCCAGTCGATGGCTCTGGCAGCAAACCACCAGTGGGGGGTCCCAATGTGGGTCTCGGGGTCGGTGGTGGCGTTCTTCGCAGGCTTGGTGATCATCGGCGGCATCCGGCGGATCGGGCTGGTGGCGGAGAAGCTGGTTCCGGGCATGATTTTGTTCTACTTTGCGGGAGCCGCCCTGGTGCTGTTCTCCAACCTGTCCGCAATTCCTGAGGCTTTCCGGCTGATCATCGTCTCGGCTTTCGATCCCCAGGCGGCGCTGGGTGGTGCGGTCGGGATCGGTGTCCAGCAGGCGGTCCGCTTCGGAGTGGCGCGCGGGATCCTGTCGAACGAATCGGGGCTCGGCAGCGCGCCCATCGCTCACGGAGCCGCCCGCACCAAGGACCCGGTGCGGCAGGGCACCATCGCCATGATGGGAACGTTCATCGATACCATCATCGTGTGTACGCTCACCGCGCTGACCATTGTGGTGTCGGGCGTATGGACCCAGTCCGCGCTGATGGTGCCGGGAGGGCTGTCGGGTGCGGACCTGACAGTGAGCGCCTTCAACACGGGAATGCCCTCGGTGTTTGCCGGCTGGGGCGGTACGATCGTGGTTTGCTCCTCCCTGATCTTCGGGTTCACCACCCTGATCGGGTGGTCGTATTACGGAGAGGTCTGCTTCGGCTACCTGTTTGGAATCAAAATCGTGCGCCCGTACCGTCTGGTCTATATCCTGCTCCTGTTTACGGGCTCCCTGCTGGCCGGGAAGTACGCCCCGATCGTTACCAACGTGGGCGACACCTTCAACGCCGTGATGGCCTTCCCCAACCTGATCGCCCTGCTGCTCCTGACCGGTGTGGTGGCCCAAGCCACCCGCGCCGGCCGCAAGCCTGAGGCAGGGCCTGGGGAGAGGGAGTCAGGGGTCAGGAGTCAGGAAGCGGGAGACGGATCCCCCGGGGCGGCGTCCTGACTCCCGACTCCTGCCCACGGACTCCCCTTCCGGCTCCAGACCCGGACTCCGGAATGCTTGCAGAGGTGCGGCGGCGGCGTTATCGTGCGCACATGAGAAGCTTGCCGCTCCGCCTGCTCCTGTCCCCGCTCCCGTACCTGTTTCCAAACCTCGTTTCCCTCCCGCTCTGGGCCGACCCCCCCGGCGAGGGTTGGGAGCTGATCTTCCACGACGAATTCAACGGCGACCGTCTCAGCTGGGACGTCTGGACCTGCGAGCAGGGAGACCGTCGTGACGCGTACAACGACCCTGCCGACAGCTATGTCGACGGCCATGGCCACCTGATCCTCCGCCTGCGCAAAGCCGAAGACGGCAAGTACCACCTCGGTTTCATCCGTACCAGACAGTCCTTCCAGTGGGGCTACTACGAGGCTCGCACCGATCTCAATACCGTGCCCGGCTACTGGAGCGCGTTCTGGCTCTGGGGCCCCGAGTCTTACAACGCCAATTACGACGGTGCTGAAGTGGATTTCATGGAGGATCCCTACCGCGACGACATCATCGAGCACAACCTCCACCAGGGCAGCGGCAGCGGGCACCGGTGGGAAGGCGCCCGAATCAGCGTCCGCGGTTCCCGCCAAGCCTTGCACCTTTTCGCCGGCGAATGGCACGACCAGGGCTTCGACTTCTACGTCGACGACCAGCGCACCTGGATCACCCGCAGCATGCGGGCCGCCAAGCCCAACTGGATCTACCTGACGCTGGAGGCCAAGTTCGACGGCTGGGCGGGCGATGTGCGCCAGTCCGACAGCCGGCTGCCGGCATACTGGAAGGTGGATTACGTGCGTTACTACCGCCGCAACCCCCAGGCTCCCGCCATCACTCTCTCCCAGCCTGAACCGATCCGGCTTGGGAAAGAGGACGGTAAAGTCGTCCAGGTCAACCTGGTTCGGGGGAGATTCGGACCGATCTACCCGCAGCGCTGGTCCGTCGAGAACCTGCCGTCCGGTGTCCGTCTGGGCGGAGTGGAACGGGTGGATGACCGGACTGTCCGCCTGCGCTTGCAGGGAAACTCCGGCCCTCCCGCCTCCAGGGCGGAAATCGTCGATCTCACCGTGATCGCCGAAGCGGGCGAAGTCCTGGATTCACAGTCGCTTCTGATCGCCACCCGAGGCGTGCTCCTGTCGGTTGAGCGTTAAGTGCTTGAACCCCCCGCGGGGGGAAGGAGGTTGGCATGTCCGGCAGTCGGAACCGTCGATCATTTCTCAGGAGTTCGCTGGCGGGGGCCGCCGCGGCGGCGGGGGCCGCCGTCGCCCCGGCGGCCGCCCCGGCCGTGATGCCCCCCCAGACTGAAAAGGGTATGCCGGTGGGGCGGCTGGGCAATCTGTCCGTGAGCCGCCTGTTCATCGGCTGCAATCAGGTCAGCGGCTACGCCCATGCCCGGGATCTCCGGTACGTCCCGGCCCTGATGCGTGCCTATCAGACCGACGAGCGGGTGCTCGACACCTGGCAGCTTTGCGAGGAACTGGGCATCAATACCGTGCTCTCGGACCCGTTCGAACGCCCGGTCAAGCTGATGGCCAGATATCGGAAGGAGCGGGGCGGCAGGATCCAGTGGCTGTCCGAGCTGCACCCCGCCAAACCCTACCATCAGGTGACCCTGGCGGACATGAAAGAGAACCTGCGGCAGGTGGTGGATAACGGCGCGGATCTGATCTACATCCAGGGCGGGATCGGCGACTCATTCGTGATGCGCAGGGCGGTCGACGACCTGGGTGAACTGCTGGAGGACATGAAAGCGACCGGGCTGCCCTCGGGGATCGGCGCCCACTCCATCGAAACCGTCAAGGCGGTGGTGGCGGCCGGGATCCGGCCTGACTTCTTCTTCAAAACCTATCATTCGGACAACTACTGGTCGGCCACACCGGTGGAGCAGCGGGTGGAGTTCAACGTCGACAGCGGCAGTCCTCACGACCACGACAACATCTGGTGCATCAAGCCTGAGGAGACGCGGGAGGTGATGGGCCGTCTCGATACGCCCTGGGTCGCCTTCAAGGTCCTCGCGGCCGGGGCGCTGGACCCCCGCCAGGCCTTCCGCTTCGCCTTCGAGGGTGGAGCGGACTTCATCTGCGTGGGAATGTTCGATTTCCAGCTTCGCGAGGACGTGCGCATCGCTCGGGAGACGTTGTCGGCCAATCTGGAGCGACGGCGTGCCTGGTGCGCCTGAATCTTCGGCGATCCGGCAGTAATGGGGTCACCGGCAAGGAAGCGCCGCGGCCGGGATCCGGCGTGTCAGGACCCGATCTGTCTGCTACAGTAGCTGCCGACCATGGCGACGCAGGAGACCCCCGCCTTCGCCAATCTCTGCTTCTGGCTGTTCCGCTTGGTGGCAGGAGCGGTATGGTGGATGGGGGCCCACACCATGACTTTGCTCCTGCCGCTTTCAGGTCCATGGCTCCCGATCCCGGCCGCAATCCCCACCGGGCTGCTGATGGGAGTCATTTTCGGACTGTCCCGCGTTTTTTCCCTGTTCAGGCGGGTGCTGGTCCCGGCGGGACTGACGGCAGGCTCATACCTGGGCTGGGTCTTTGCCCGCGGCGACTTCGGAACGGGCGGTGTCTCCGCGCCCCCCTCCGAAGCCGACCGGCTGGCTGCCACCCTGGTCTGCGGCGGGCTGGGCGTTATCGCCAACGGGGGGATGCGCTGGCTGCTGGAAACCTACGAGGCCCGTCCGGTCCGCCTGCTCGGCATCCTGGTCCTGCTGCTGGCAGTGCTGATGGCAGGGGTACTCCTGCTGGCCCTGTCCCAGGGCGGAGACCGAACCTCCGCCTGGGACGTCACAGCCGCGCCGGTGCCTTCCTCGCGGGCTCGATGAACCCGCGGCAGCGAAAGAGGTTTGCACATGTCGTCTTACTGGATCGAAGTCCGGTCCCGGCAGTCGATCGCAGCAGTTCAGATGCTGCGCGCTGCGATCGAGAATTGTCCCCAGGAGTTGTGGGACGACCGCTCCGACGGTACGCCTTTCTGGCACATCGCTTACCACGCGCTTTTCTACTGCGATTTTTACCTCTCCGCGGACGAGGCCTCGTTCCGTCCTCCGCTGTTCCATGTGGACCGCCTGAACTATCTTCCCGGCGACTACGGACCGTATGGAGGCGTGGTCAGCACGCCGGAGCGTGGCTGTGAGCAGGCACAGTTGGTGGACTACGCCGACCACTGCATCCGGAAATGCAGGACCTTATTCGCCGGCCTGACCGAGGAAAGGGCGCGACAGCGCTGCGGGTTCTGGTGGTACGAGCTCAACGTCGGCGAGTTTCTGGTCAACAGCCTCCGTCATACCCAGCACCACGCCGCGCAACTTGCGCTGATTCTTCGCCGCCGGGGGGGAATCGGAGTGGACTGGCTGGGAACCGAGGGCAACCAGCCTCCGCCCCCGACGTGGTGACGCCGTCCCAGGTCCCCGGCCAGGCAGCGAAATTCGGCGGAGTCGTCCGCCGCCGAAGGGCTAGCTCCCGGCGTCGGCCCGGCGTCCATCTGAACCCGCGAACCCAGGTTCTGGGCGGCAGCTCCGTCAAGGGCCGGTCCATCCCGATTGACGGGCCGACGGCCCCATAGGAAGATCCGGCCCGGAGGATCGCGATGCGCAGTACTGTTTCATCCGTCTTGGTGGGGGGATTCCTTATCTCCTTATCGATCCCGATCGTTCCGGCGGCCGGGGCACCCGAGCCGGTGCTGCGGGAGATCACGCCCGGCCAGGTCCGACTCCTGCCCGGTCCGTTCGAACGCAGCACGGAACTCAACCGGCGTTATCTCCTGAGTCTGGGAAGCGAGCAGCTCCTGCAGAACTTCTATCTGGAGGCCGGGCTCTGGAGTCCCATTTTCGGACCCACCAGTGACGAGGAGTCCCAACGCGTCCACTGGGGCTGGGAGTCGCCCACCTGCCAGTTGCGGGGCCACTTCCTGGGGCACTGGCTTTCGGCGGCGGCGCGACGGGCGGCAGCCTACGGTGATCAGGAGCTGAAGGCCAAGGCGGACCGGATCATTTCCGAGCTGGCCCGTTGCCAGGAAGCCAACGGAGGCGAATGGGCGGCCTCCATTCCGGAAAAGTATTTCCACTGGATCGCCCAGGGCCGGCGGGTGTGGGCTCCCCATTACACTGTCCACAAGACCTTCATGGGCCTTGTCGACATGCATCGGCTGGCGGGAAACCGGCAGGCGCTGGAGGTAGCGGAACGTTTCGCGCGGTGGTTCCACCGCTGGACCTCCGGCTTCAGCCGCCAGCAGATGGACGACATCCTGGACGTCGAAACCGGCGGGATGCTGGAAGCGTGGGCGGATCTTTACGGGATCACCCACTCCCCCAATTACCTGGAGCTGGTGGAGCGCTACGACCGTCCCCGGCTCTTTGACCGGCTGCTGGCGGGGGAGGACCCGCTCACCAACCGCCACGCCAACACCACGATCCCTGAGGCACAGGGAGCGGCGCGTGTTTACGAGCTGACGGGAGAACCGCGCTGGCGCCGGATTGTCGAGGCATATTGGAGGTCCGCCGTGGACGGACGCGGTTTCTACTGCACCGGCGGTCAGACCGACGGTGAAATCTGGGGACCTCCCCATGACCTGGCAGCACGGCTGTCGGACCGGACCCAGGAGCACTGTACGGTATACAACATGATCCGCCTGGCGGACTACCTGCTGCGCTGGACCGGCGAAGTGGGGTACGCGGACTACATCGAGCGCAACCTGTACAACGGCATCCTGGCCCAGCAAAACCGCAACACCGGAATGGTGGCGTACTTCCTTCCCTTGCGGCCCGGAGGCCGCAAGATCTGGAGTCATCCCACCCGGGATTTCTGGTGCTGTGTCGGCACTCTGGTCCAGGCCCACACACTGCACGATCGTTACACCTGGTACGAGTCCTCCGACGGGCTGGCCGTCGCCCAGTACATTGCTTCCCAGATTGACTGGACGCGGGAGGGCGTTCCTGTCAGGGTCACCCTTCGCCTGGATCCCCAGACCCAGGGGTACAGCAGCCTCCTGCGCGATGACCCGGTCCACCGCCCATCCGCCTGGATCGTGGAGATCAGTGTCGAAGCCGAGCGGGAGGTGCCTTTCGAGCTGGCTCTCCGGGTCCCCTGGTGGGTAGATGGGAGTGCGGTAGTTCGGGTGAACGGGGAGACGGAGGCGGCGTCCACCCCGCCTTCCAGCTGGATCCGACTCCGCCGGAGCTGGAAGGACGACAGGGTGCAGCTCACCCTGCCGAAGCGGGTCCAGGCGGTTCCCCTTCCCGGCTCGCCGGATCTGGCGGCATTCATGGACGGGCCCGTCGTGTTGGCCGGTCTCAGCTCCGAGGAGAGGGAGCTGCGCTACCGGGGGAACGATCCGGCATCCATCCTCGTCCCTGACGCCGAACGGGAATGGGCGACGTGGCTGTCGGGATTTCGGGCGACGGGCCAGGAACGCGGCCTGCGTTTCAGGCCTCTCTTCGAGATCACCGACGAGCCGTATACGGTCTATTTTTCGTTGCGCAAGGAACCCTGAGATCCGCTGCGGAATCCGGCCTTGGGGGGTCCAGCGCTCCTTCCTGGCGGAGCTGGCAGCCGAGGAGCTGCGGGCGGTGGTGGCCCACGAATTGGGACATGTCTACATCTTCACCCACCATCCCTTCTTGCAGACCGAACAGATGGCCAATGCCATCGCCGGACGGGTGGTTGATGCGGAGCTGATGGAGCGGGTTTACCCGAAAGCCCACTCGTATCGCAGTGGACAGCTCCCGAAGAGCGCGCAGGAGATTCCCGCCAATTAGAATTTTCGACCGTCCGTGGGTGCAGCCGCTTCAGCGTGGTTGATGTTCAATGCAACAAGATTTGTCTTGATTACATCCGGGCCGAGGAGTAACCTCAGGGCAACAACATCCCTCGTGCATCGGTTCCCTGGAGGTGCGGCATGTCTGGATGGCTGTCCGTTGTCTATGGCGGAGGGGCCTACGTCGTCTTCCTGGCGACTTTCCTCTACGCCGTTGCCTTCGTCGGAAACCTGGGTGTACCCCGCACCATTGACGTGGGTGCCCCGGCCCCCCTCGGGGAAGCCCTGCTGCGCAACCTGACGGTGCTGGGGCTCTTTGCCCTCCAACACAGCGTCATGGCCCGACCCGCTTTCAAGCGCTGGTGGACACGCTTGGTACCCAAGTCGATCGAGCGCAGCACCTATGTTCTGGTGTCCAGCCTGGTCCTCGTCGTGCTGTTCTGGCAGTGGCGGCCCATCGACAGTGTGGTCTGGCAGGTGCAGACTCCTGCCGCACGATGGGCGCTTCAGGCCCTGTTCTGGCTGGGCTGGCTGCTGGTGTTGGTGTCCACGTTCCTGATCAATCATTTCGACCTCTTCGGACTTCGCCAGGTTTACCTGCGGCTGAAGGGCGAACCCTACCGTCCGCTGAGCTTCCAGACGACGGGACTGTACCGGTATGTGCGCCACCCGATCATGGCCGGCTTCATTGTCGCCTTCTGGGCGACCCCTACCATGACCGCCGGACACCTGTTGTTCGCGGCGGCGACCACTGCCTACATCGTGATTGCCCTTCAGTTCGAAGAAAGGGATCTGGAGAGTTTCCACGGTGAGATCTACCGACGTTATCGGGATCGCGTCCCCATGCTGATCCCCTGGCGCGGTGCGGCGGGCACCGGACTTGCCGAGGAAGCCGTCCCCTCGGAGCAGCAGCAACCGACCCGGCCTCTCTGATACCTTCTTGGCGGCAACCCGGCCCGGAGCCGGGCCCCAGGAGGTCGAATGTCGGTTCGCGCTCCATCGTACCGGGTCTTCTTCTGGTTGACTTTGGCGGCCGGGATCGCCGGATCCGGGTTTGGCGGTCAGGGATCCGGCGGCGCCCCCTCCTCATCCGAAGTCTACGACCTGGTGATCGAAAACGGACAGGTGATCGACGGCACGGGACGGCCCGCTTTTCCGGCCGACGTGGCGGTCCGGGGCGACACCATCGTCAGGGTGGGCCGCCTGCAGCCCTCGGACAGACAGGCCGCCCGGCGGCGGATCGACGCCACGGGCCGGGTGGTGGCTCCCGGCTTCATTGACATTCATTCCCATTCCGACTGGACCCTCCTCGTCGACGGAACGGCCCGGAGCAAGGTTTTTCAGGGGGTGACCACCGAGATCATTGGCGAGTCCGTGTCGGCGGCACCCATCCAGGGACGCGCCGGTACCGCCAACCCGTACGGCATCGAAGTGGACTGGACCACCTTCGACGGCTACTTCCGGCGGCTGGAGGGATCGGGAATCTCGGTCAACCTGGGTTCCTTCGTCGGCGCCACCCAAGTCAGGCTGTGCGTCCTGGGGGAAGAGAGTCGGGACCCGACGCCGCAGGAACTGCGGAGAATGCAGGAGCTGGTCACCGAAGCCATGCAGGATGGAGCATTCGGGCTGTCCAGCGCCCTTTTGGTCCCTCCCAACACCTACCACACCGAGGATCAGCTGGTCGCCCTGGCTGAGGCGGTCCGGCCGTTCGGCGGCATTTACTCCACCCACATCCGATCGGAGGGAGAAGGCATCCATGAAGCGGTCCAGGAAGCCCTCAACATCGGACGCCGGGCGGGGGTGCCGGTCGACATCATCCACCTCAAGATCGCCGACCGCCGGCTCTGGGGCCGCATGGGGGAGATCCTGGCCATGATCGACGATGCCCGCTCCAGAGGCCAGGCGGTGTCCGCCAATCAATACCCCTATGTCGCCGGCCAGAACGATCTGGTGGCCCTGATTCCGCCGTGGGCGATGGAAGGTGGACGGCGTGAGATGTTGCGGCGACTTGCCGATCCGCAGTCCCGGGTGCGGATCGAACAGGACGTCCGGGAGGGTCTTCCGGGGTGGTTCAACCACTATCTCGCCATGGGCGACTGGTCGGGCTGCCGGATCGCGTCCGTCTCCCGACCGGAGAACCGGCGCTTTCAGGGTCGGACGGTTGCGGAGGCGGCAGCCGCCGCCGGCAAGCGGCCCATCGACTTTGTGCTGGATCTCCTTCTGGAGGAAGGTGGGTCGGTTCCTGCCGTGTACTTCCTGATGAGCGAGGACGATGTCCGGGCGGCCATGCGGGTGCCGTGGGTCTCTTTCGGCTCCGACGGAGCCGCGGTCCGGCCGGAGGGGCGGCTGGGCGAGGGCTCGCCTCACCCGCGCTGGTACGGCACTTTCCCCCGCATTCTCGGTCGTTACGTCCGCGAAGAGAAGGTGCTGGCACTGGAAGAGGCGGTGCGCAAGATGACATCGCTCAACGCTGAGAAGCTCGGAATCTCGGATCGCGGCCGGGTGGCCGAAGGCTGGAAGGCTGATCTCACAGTGTTCGACCCGCAAACCATCGCCGACCGCGCCACCTTCACTGACCCGCATCAGTACCCGCTGGGAATCGATGCCGTGATCGTCAATGGAGTCCCGGTGGTGGAAGGGGGAAGGCATCTGGAGACACGGCCCGGCAGGGTGCTCCGCAAGACGGTGCCGAAACTCGCGGCGGCCCCGGAGCGGTCCGGCAGCCTGGCCGCTGCTGCGAGGTAATCTCCGGGGAAACTGGTGGGTTCGGCGGCCCGACGTTCATTCCGGCCGTGCTCTCCTGTATCCTGAGCCAGCCTCATGCCCACGGATACCCTGCTGATGCTGGCCCTGCTGGCGGCCACCCTGGTGGTTTTTGCGCTGGAGATCTTCTCCATCGAAGTCACCGCCATGGTGATGCTGGTGGTGCTGGTGGCGGTGGGCTTTGTGGAGCCGTCCGAGGCCGTGGCCGGCCTCAGCAACAAGGCGGTGGTCACCATCGGCGCGCTGTTCGTGCTCAGCCGGGCGCTGGTGAAGACCGGCGCCCTGGAGTTCGGCGCCTTCTATCTGAGCTATCGCTTCGGCCGTCACAAGTGGCTGGCGGTGGCGGTCTTCTTGGCCGTGGAAGGCGTGCTGTCCGGTTTTCTCAACAACACCGCCATCGTCGCGGTTTTCATTCCGCTGGCCATGTCCCTGTGCCGGAGACTGGAGATCAGCCCCAGCAAGGTCATGCTGCCCCTCTCCTACATTTCGATCCTGGGGGGCTGCCTGACCGTCATCGGGACCTCCACCAACCTTCTGGTGAGCGCCCTGGCGGAGGCCAGAGGGCACGCTCCGCTGGGCCTGTTCGAGTTCACTCACCTGGGGGCCCTCTTTCTCGTGCTGGGACTGGCCTATGTGGTGGTGGCCGGCTTGAAGACCCTGCCCATCCGCGTCAACCCGGCGTCGCTGACCACCACCTACAACCTGGCCTCGTACCTGATGGAGCTGCAGATCCCTGGCGATTCAAAGCTCCTCGGCAGGACTTGCCGCGACCTCCGGATGCGGGAGCGGTACGGCATCACCGTCCTCTCCATCCTGCGGGGGGAACGCCGGCTGGTGACGGGTCTGGCCCTGGAACCCCTGCAGGCAGGGGACGTCCTGATTGTGGAGGGCGCGCTGGAAGACGTTCTGCGCCTGCGCAACGACCAGCGGGTGGACATTCTGCCGGGAATCACTCTGGATGACCGGGCGCTTTCCGAACAGGGACAGGTGGTGGTGGAGGGTCTGGTTCCCCTCAACAGCAAGCTGGTGGGCAAGACAGTCAAGGAGAGCAATTTCCGGAGGAATTTCGGGGCGTTCGTGCTGGCCATCCGCCGCCACGGGGAAACCATTTACAGCCGGCTGGCAGAAACCCCGCTGCAGGCGTCGGACACCCTGCTCATGATCGCCACCGAGGAACGGTTCCGGCAGTTCCTGGACTCGGAGGACATCCAGGTGATCTCGGAGGTGGAGACGGCTTTCCGGCGGCAGCGGCTCTGGTGGTTGCCGTTGTTCCTGCTGCCGGCCATCGTGGTGCTGGAGGTCTTCGACGTGATGGATCTCCTGCTGGGCTCGCTGCTGAGCGTGGTGCTGCTGCTGGTCCTGGGAGTGATGCCCAGCAGGGAAGCTTACCGCTCGGTGGAGTGGCCGGTGATCTTCCTGATCGCTGCCTTCGTCCCGGTAGGGGATGCCATGATCCGGACCGGTACCGCCGAGTTCATGGCCTCCCGCATCCAGTGGCTGGCCTCGATGTTCCCGTCCGGCTGGGAACCGTACGCAGTGTTGAGTTTGGTCTACCTGATCACTTCCCTGACCACCCAGATGGTTTCCAACAACGCGGCAGCCATCATTCTGACACCGGTGGTGCTGGCGGTGGCCGGCGCCATGGGTCTGGATGCGAGGCCATTTCTGGTGGCCATCTGCTTTGCGGCTTCTGCCGAGTTCATGACGCCGATGGGCTACCAGACCAACATGATGGTTTACGGTCCGGGGGGCTACCGCTTCATGGATTACGTACGCTTCGGCGCCCCCCTGAACCTGACCCTGTGGGTGCTTTCCTCGCTGCTGATTCCCTATTTCTGGCCGTTCTGAAGGGACAGGGGAAGCGGCTCGGCCTGCCGCCGGTGGTCGTCGCGGATTCAGAGTCCAGCCGCCCGGCCGAACCACCGGTCCCGTTGCTCCTGCCAGAGACGCGCGTTCGGTCCCCATCCACCTCCCCGCTTGAACCCCCTGTAACCCGTACCCGCGGAAAAGCGTCCTATTCCGTGACGAATCTGTTAGAATCCTGCCATCTTGGATGTCCCGCCGCTCCTGGACCTCCCCGGACCGGAGTCATCGGCCTCCGATGGCCATGGCTTCGAGAGGCAGGCAGGTAGACGATGCAATTCATGATTCGAAGTGAGCGCAGCAGTCTCGTCCGCCCTCCGGGCTGGCTGGTGCTCGGCTGCCTGCTTGCGGCAGGCTCCCCTGCCACCCTGCTGCCGGCAAACGATGCCGCGGGGGTGGAACGAATCGTAGTGGTCGGCGATGTTCACGGGGATTTCGACCGTTTGCGGGCGCTCCTGCGCCGGGCGGCCCTGTTGGACGACCACGACCGCTGGGTGGGGAGCGGCTCCGTTCTGGTGCAAACCGGCGACTTCATGGATCGCGGCGCCCAGGTTCGCCGGACCATGGATCTGCTGATGCGGCTCCAGGCCGAAGCCCGTGCTGCCGGCGGACAGGCGGTGGTCCTGCTGGGCAACCACGAGATGATGAATCTGATGGGAGACTTCCGGTACGTCCATCCGGACGTTTACCAAAGCTTCTCAGATGGGCGTTCTGCGATCCGGCGCCGGAAGGCCTTCGAAAGCTACCTGAAAACGGTCCAGCGGCAGGCCCGCGAGGCCGGCAAGGAAGGACCCGTCGCGGCGGATCTGGAGTCGGTCTGGTACGAAGAGCGCCCGCTGGGATATGTGGAGTATGTCGAGGCCCTCGGCCCCAAGGGCCAGTACGGGAAATGGTTGCGCAGCCTCCCCGCCGTGGTCAGGATCGACGGTATCCTGGCGGTTCACGGAGGGATCCATCCCAGCATCTCCCGGCTGGGGGTGGACGAAATCAATCGGCGGATCGAGAAGGAACGCCGTCTGTTGGACTCCGCCCGCCGACACCTGCTGGCCCGGCGGTTGATCGACTCTTTCTTCAGCCTGGCGGAGACACTGGAAGCGGCTCGTCAGGTGGTCAAGAAAGCTGAGCTCTCGAACGGCGGTGCCCAGGGCATCGGCGCCTGGCTCGACCCCAGGGAGGAGGAATTCCTCAGGGTCGCCAAGGCCCTGGCGGAGGTGTCCCAATGGCTCAGCGTTCATCCCGACGGACCGCTGTGGTTCCGCGGCTACGCCACCTGGAGCGAAGACGAGGGACTGGCGCACGTAACCCGGCTGCTGAAAGAACTCGAGGTAAGCCGTATCGTCGTCGGGCACACCATCGCCTCCAAAGATCGCATCCTCTCCCGCTTCGACGGCAGGATTTACCTCGTGGATACTCTGGTGCCTTCCGCCCTGGTGGTGGAGAATGGTGAGGTCAGCGTTCTTTACCTCGAACCGGCCGGTGAAGATGGTTAAGGCGCGGACCGGGCCCGGCCGCCGGCCGCGGGTGACGGCCTTGCCGGGCGCGGGAACTTTCGCCGGCCGTGTTGCGTACCCCAATCTGTCGGCACCCGGCCCTCCAAGGAGGTAAGCCGCCAGTGAGATTCGAGCCTGTCCGCCAGTCTCTGTTTCAGTTCGCCGTATTGTCGGCACTGGCCCTGCTGTTTCCCCCCGGCACCTTGCGGGCGGAGACCGGCGTTTGGAGAGGTCCCGACGGCGTTGACCTGCCGTTCAGGAGCTTCGCTGAAGTCGAGGATTACCTGCTGACGGCGAAGGTCGAAAAGGCGAGAGTTCTGACCACAGGTGTCACCCGTCCGCTCAAGCTGGGTCTCGTCAAGGACGGTGTGCGCATGAACGCGGTCTTTCGCCACGTCAACGTGTACAAACAGCGCTGGGATTCGCCGGACGGGATCCGACTCAACTTCCGGGACTGCCATGTGTTCGAGTGTGCCTCCTACCGGATCTCGAGGCTGCTGGGCATCGAACATGTCCCCCCCGCGGTACCGCGAACCTTCGCCCCCTCCGATTTTGAATCCGCGGTGGACCTCAAGCTGTTTCCCAGTTTCGAAGGCTCGGTCCAGGCCTGGGTCGAGGACGCCTTCACCGAGAAGGACCGCCGGGACCGCCAGACCATGCCGCCGAGCAGCCTGTGGTGGATGTACCAGCACCAGTTGATGTGGCTGTTCGACAACCTGATCTTCAATGATGACCGCAACCAGGGAAACATCCTCATCGGCCCCGACTGGAAACTGTGGTTCATTGACGCTACCCGCGCTTTCCGCCCGTTCCGGGTCCTGCGCCGGCCGGAGCCGCTGGCCCTGGTCGACCGGGAGGTTTATCACCGCCTGGAAACGGTACCGGACGAGCATTTCCGCCAGGCACTGAAGGGCCTCCTCTCGGACTCGGAAATCGAAAACCTGCTGGGTCGGCGCCAGGAGCTGCTGAAACTCTTCCGCAGGCTGATCAGGGAACGCGGTGAACGGAGGGTGCTCTACCACCGGCCTCTCACGGCCTCCGCCGCCGACCGCTGATTTTGCTCCCGGCCCCGTCATTGACCAGGGAACTCGAACCGGGTAGGCTGCGTATCACAGCCTGGATCCCCGAGACGGTTCTGCTTTCGGGAGTAAGGAAATCAGCTTGTCCGATCATCGGAGGGGTTTACAGAGGGAAGCCTCCAATCCACCGGTCTTTGCCGCGCTGTTGTGGTTGGCGTTGGCGCTGACGGCCGGCGGTACCGCCACCGCGGCTCCCCAGGCGTTGTGGCCTTCGCCGGGGGAGCGGGTCTGGACCGGCCCCGACGGCTCAGTGTTGCCCTTTCGTGACGATGAGGAAGTCCTCGACTTCCTGCGAACCGCCACAGTGGTCTCCACCCAGGCGATCCCGGTGGGTGTGACGCGGCCGCTGAAGGTGCTGTTGGAGCGGGACGGCCTCCGCATGCATTCGGTGTTCCGGCACGTGGACCTGTTCAAGCGGCACTGGCGTTCCAGGGAGGGGATGAAGACGAACTTCCGGGACTCCTGTCGCTTCGAGGTGGCCGCCTACGAACTGGGCCGCCTCCTGGGCATCGACAACATCCCGCCGGTGGTGGAACGGGAGGTGGAGGGCCGCAAGGGTACGCTGCAGGCTTGGGTGGAAGGCACCATGACCGAGGCTGGGCGAAAAGAGCAGGGTTTGGAGCCTCCTGAGCCCAGCCGCTGGATGTTCCAGTACCAGGTCATGTGGTTGTTCGACAACCTGATCTACAACGACGACCGCAACAAGGGGAACATCCTGATCGACCGGGACTGGAACCTGTGGATGATCGACGCCACCCGGGCTTTCCGGCCGGTGGACGCTTTGCGTAACCCGCGTATCGTGCGCTACTGCGAGCGCCGGATCTGGGAGCGTCTGAGATCGGTGAGTGACGAGGAGATCCGGGAGCGGCTGGATCCTTACCTGGGCAGCTTCGAGATGAGCTGCCTCCTGAAGCGGCGGCAGCGTCTGGTTCGGCACCTGGAGGAACTGATCCGGCTCCGCGGGGAAAACGTGGTGCTCTTCGACCGCCACCAGCTTGCGGCAGCGCCGGATTCGGATGTACCGGTTGCCGACGAGCCGCTTCCGGAGCCGTGAGGGTTCAGGGACTGCGGCCCGTGGCAGGAACGCGCGGGATACCGGCTGCGCCACGCGTGCCGCTCCCGGAGACTTGCCGAGAATACCAGCGACAGGAGCAGCTCTATTCGACCAGGAGTCGCAGGAACCGCCTGAGTTCGTCGTAAGCCCCTGAGCAGAGGTTCCAGTATCCAGCCTCTGCTGCTTCACCGAGACGAAGTCCGGGGCGCGGCTTGGACGCAAGAAAAGCTTGAGCTTTAGCCTTGGAGAGGACCTCGGGTCGGGGGATTCCCGCGGACTGCAGGCACTCAAAGTACAAGTCGACGCAACGCATTGCCGGCTCATGGGAAACTGCGCTCAAGCAGAGGTCCTCCAGGGCTCCACCGCTCTTTTCCCCGGGCACAATCATCACCCCTGCCCGCGGTTTACCACCTTCGAACAGAGACGGCTGATCCGGCTGTGGCAGTTCCGCTGCTCCCAGAGCGTCCCGGATACTTTGAAAAGCGGCCCGGGCGTCCCTGTCGGCATCCCTGACGACACCCAGTGACATCACCACCTCGCGGAAACTTGGCGAGCGGACAACAGCCTTCAGAAAGCCGCGAAACCGATCCTTGCCGCCGGCGGGGAGGATCTGAACCCGGATAGGCTTTCCTCCCGGATCAGCGCATCCAGCAAGCGCCTGTCGTCTTCTCCCTCAACGATCAGCAGGTGCGGCTCTTGAATCTGAATCTGGCCGTTCATCGCACCTCCAAGCCGCTTTCGGCTGCCGCCCCCAGGCTCTCGGCGTCATAGGCCACAGCAACCTGTGTTTCGCCTGACGTTTCGAGGCGGAACAGGCGGAAATCGTAACCAGGTTGCTGCTTGAACGCCGTATGGGCGGCGACAATGCACTCTCTGCTGGGAGTCGTGGCGAAAACCTGGGTATTGAACGTCCTGGCGACCTCGCCGACCGTCTGCCAAAGCTTGTGCAGGACGGAAGAGTGAATTCCGTTCTCAATCTCATCCACCAGTACAACACCATCTCTGGTGTTACCAATTGCCAGGATCAGGGAGGCGAGCCTGACCACGCCCTCGCCCATGTAAGGAAGGGGGAAGAGTCGGCCCAACCCGATGTCTCCATGCAGCATCGGCACGCCGCCCACTACCACCACAGCCAGCCGACGAATCCTGGGATCGATGATTCGCAGCACGTCGACGACGGCGTCCTGTTCCCCGATGAGGTCGAGTCTCCCGAAGCGTTCTGCATCCTCCGCCGGCGGAATCCGATACCGGCTGCTGAGCAGAATCGCCGGAAAGGGCGGGGGCGGAGGTAATGGCTGGATCTTCAAACCGCTCTGATCCAAGACCATGTGGAAGCTCTCTGTCTCTCCCTGTTCAATTGACTCCAACTCAAGGAGCTGGGACGTCTCGGAGGAAATGCTGCTACCGTCCGCTGGAGACGGAACAGTTTGGACAGGTTTCTTCAGTGGGCCCGCGTGTTGCACGACCTTCATCCTGAGCACTCGCGAAGCCAGTGCATCGCCCTCGCCGATCGAACCGGCAAGCTCGACCATCCTGGACGTGTCGAACCGGCCGAACAGGGAATCCCATGGCGCCGCAACTGCGTGGCCCACCTCAAATTTGAGCCAATCGATGCCGCGAAAAGTGCTCAATCTCAACACAAGCTCGGGGTTATAGGCGCCACAGTGCAAGAACAGGGCTTCGAGGAAAGCCGTCTTCCCCACATTGTTCTTGCCCGCGATCAGATTCACCCGCTCAAGATCCTCGACGACGAGGTTCGCAAAGCAGCGGAAATTCTTTATTTGGAAGGATCGATACACCACGCACCTCCCGGCTTCGGGGGCAATCGCACCCCCAGCCCCTGCACCCCGCAACCGCCGACCCGCCTTCTACCGTCAACCGCGGCGCAGCCCGGCTTTTTCCATCAGTTCCACCGTCTTCTCGTACGCCTCACGCACCCAGTCCACAATCTTGTCCGGCTCAGGTGAATACTCCAGCTCGATGCTGATCACCCCGTCCATCCCCAAGTCACGGATCGCCTCCAGGTAGGGCACGAAGTCGATCACACCGCGCCCCGGCGGCAGATCGCCGTGGACTTTTCCGTTGCAGTCGGAAAGATGCACGTGGTGGGCCAGCCCCTTCAGCCTGGCAATCGCTTCCGGAGGATCTCCCGCCAGCACCACGTGGCTGACGTCGATGTTGGCAAAGACCGCCGGACTGGCGACTTCCTGGATGAAGTTCACCATCCTGTCCACGTTATTGACGATGGACAGCCGGAAGGGCTCCAGTTCCACCACGATCTCCACACCGTTCTGCAGGGCGTAGTCCCCAATCTCGCGGGTGCCCTCCACCGCCCAGCGCCACTGGTCGGCGGGGGCGATGACCTCCTGCTGCCACAGATACTCGCCCATGACGTACAGCACGTTTCGGGCACCCAGATCCCGGGCAAGGTCCACATAGGCCTTGGTCCGCTCGATGTGGAAGCGGCGGACCGGCTGGTTGAAATCGGCGATCCCCAAGGAGCAAACCGGGACCGATACGATGGGAAGCCCGTACGATTTGCAGGTGCTTCGAATCCGCTCCTTCTCGGCCTCGGTGATGCCCCAGGCCTCGGTATGGATATCCACCGTGTCGAAGCCGATCTCCCTGGTCCACCGAATCCCCGCCTCGAAGTCCATGCCCACCTGGGCAAACGCGCTGTTGATCAATCCAAGCTTCATGGCTGTACCTCCTCCCGATACCAGGTTGCCGGAGAGACCGCCCGGTGTTCCCTGGCCGACACGTAGGCCGCCTCCACCAGCGCCATGGTGCGGAGGTTGTCTTCGCCGGACATTTCCGGCTGCTTTCCCTCTTCCAGGGCGCACAGCAGCTCCGCCATCGGACCAGCGAAGGCATCCGGGAACCAGACTTCTTCCCACCGCGGTTGATGCCACACCGGGCCGTCGTCCACGGCGGTGTAATCGAGGGTGCTGGGAACACGGGCGGGATAGCCGGGCCAGCCGATGGTCCCTCTCGCCATCCCGCGGGTCCCTTCCACCCGCCACCGGATTCCGATATCCGGTGCGGCACCTTCCCGGGCCGGACCGGCCCAGACGTCATCCCAGGCCGCGGCACGCAGCCCGCTGCGGTCGTACTCCAGCACGTAGAGGCAGATGCCGTCCGTGTGCGGAAATCGGGTTCGCGGGTCGGGACGCACGCTGGCGAAAATCCGGTCAGGGTCGCCGAACCAGAAGCGAAAGGTGTCGAGATGGTGAATCGACATGATCCGCAGGGTGCACCAGCCCTGACGCTCCTGCCAAGGCATCCAGTGCGGTATGGCCCGCATCTCGATGGTGGCCAGCACCGGCTCCCCCAAGGCTCCCTGGTGCAGCAGCGAGCGGCAGGCTCTCACCGACTGGTCATAGCGCATGTTCTGGTTGACGGCGAGCGTGAGGCCCGCCTCCCGGCACAGGCGCACGATCCGGTGGGCCTGGGCCACGTCGGCGCCCAGAGGTTTCTGGGCGAGGATGCCGCGAATCCTACCCTTCCGGCGAACGACCTCTTCAATCACCGACAGTTCCACGTCCGGGGGCACGGCAATGTCCAGCACCTCGACTTCCGGGTCTTCCAACAGTTGCTCCACCGACGGCCAGACCCGCGGAATGCGGTGGCGCTCCGCAGCGGCCTCCGCCTGGTTGCGGTCCGCCGCGGTTATGGCCACGGGGTTAAAGCCCGCCTGCCGGTACGCCACCAGGTGGCAGTCGGACATGATGAAACCGGCGCCGATGCAGCCGATCGGGATGGAACGGTCCAGCGGCATCCGAGGTCGATAGTCCAGTTCCGCCATCTCTTCTCCTCTTCCCGGCGCGCTCCCTTCAGCCCCCGGTCAGTTCCTCTGTTACCTGTCGCCGCCGGGTGGGTAGAATTATGCCGACTGTCCCAGCGGGATGACAGTCGAACCGGGAACACGGGAGGTCCAAGTTGAGTCCGCTCCAGACTGAGGAAGCCCGCCGTCGCGCCCTGACGATGCTCCGCCAGGCCGGGATTGTGCTGACACCCCAGGAAGCAGCTTCCCTGGAGGTCACGGATCTCGGCCTGGGCAAACTGGAAGACACCGGGCTGCAGATCCTGGTCTACGTCAACAACCAGCGTTACTGCGCCAAGGAGCTGGTGCTGTTTCCCGGCCAGACCTGTCCGGAACACTATCACCCGCCCGTGGGCAACGATCCCGGCAAGACTGAGACCTTCCGGTGCCGCCGGGGACTGGTCTGGCTGTATGTGGAGGGTCCTGCCACGCAACCCCTTGCCGCCCGAATTCCCCCCGGTGATGAGCCGTGGTACACGGTATTTCACGAGATCCGCCTGGAGCCCGGCGACCAGTACACCATTCCGGCCGGTGTCAGGCACTGGTTCCAGGCCGGTCCCGAGGGTGCCGTGGTGTCCGAGTTTTCCAGCACCAGCCGGGATGAAGCCGACATCTTCACCGACCCGCGGATCCGGCGGGTTGTGGAGCCGGCCCGTTGAACGTCGATCCGCTGCACCTGGCCGGCATTTTCGGGATCGGACTGGTGGCAGGGCTGATCAATGTCCTGGCGGGGGGAGGTTCCTTCCTGACCCTTCCCGTACTGATCCTGGCCGGTTTGCCTGCTTCGGCGGCCAACGCCACCAACCGGGTGGGCATCCTGGTCCAGAACCTGGGGGCGGTCTGGGGATTTCACCGCTACCGGGTCGTGGACTGGGCCTCGCTTCGTTGGGCCGCCATCCCCGCCACCGCCGGTTCCCTGCTGGGAGTCTGGCTGGCTCTCGTCGTCCCTGACGCCCTCTTCCAGCGGCTGCTCGCGTTCCTGATGGTAGGGGTTACGCTGTTCCTGCTGTGGGAACCGAAGCCGGTGGAAGAGGGATCCGCAGCGCTGGTTCGCCGCCGCTTCCTGATGTTGCCGGCGTTCGTGGGGGTCGGCATCTACGGCGGCTTCGTCCAGGCCGGTGTCGGCTTCCTGATTCTGGCGGCGACCAGCGCGGTAGGCATGGATCTGGTCAGAGGGAATGCGGTGAAGGTCCTGTGCATTCTCGTGTTCACCGCGGTTTCCCTGCCGGCCTTTGCCTGGTCCGGACTGATCTGGTGGTTTCCCGGCATGGTGCTGGCGGCCGGCAACGTCCTGGGAGGGCTGCTGGGTGTGCGCCTGACGGTATTGAAGGGCCACCGGTGGATCAAGGTTGTGGTCACCGTCGCCATTCTGGCTTTCGCGGTCAAGCTCTGGATCTCAGGCGGCTAGGGAGTCGGGAGGTGGGAGAGAGGAGTCGGGAGGGGAGTCAGGAGTCAGGAGTCAGGAGTCAGGAAACGGGAGTCAGGAAACGGGAGTCAGGAGAAGGCAGGAGTTCGGGAGCAGACACCAGGAGTGAGAACTTTTCAGCAGGACCGGACACAGGAGACGGGCGAAACCCCTCTCCGCCGCCTCCCGGCTTCTGAGTCTCCTCCTGATTCCTGAATACCGACTCCTAAGTCCCCCCGTTCCAAGAAAGCCGGTCAGATGTCTCTCCGTCTGATCCGTCCGACTGATCCGGGTGAACCGACGGATCCGGGTCAGGAACCGGAGCTTTGATCCCAGGGGGTGTGCGTCCAGCTCATGGACCCCTGACTCCCACCTCCCGCCTTCTGAGTCTCCTCCTGATTCCTGAATACCGACTCCTGACTCCCCTCCAATACCGACTCCTGACTCCCTCTTTCCCGACTACCGACTACCGACTCCCGACTCCCCAACCCGGCAGGACCTGGCGATAGCTCACGAACGCAAACCGCCGACTGTCCGGCGACCAGGATGGCACATTCAGCGTCCCCTGCCCTCCGAACAGACGCACGATCACCTGCGGCTCGGTTTCCGTCAAGTCCAGCCGGCGCAGCACCACCTCCTGGTTGGGCGGGTGTCCCTCGACCGAACGATCATAGGAAAGCCACACCAGCCGACTTCCATCCGGTGACGGATGGGGGAACCAGTCGGCGTAAACGTCATCATGAGTCACCTGCTCCGCCTGTTTGCCGTCCGGTGAGATCCGCCAGATCTTCATCAGTCCCGTCCGCACGGAGTTGAAATAGATCCAGCGGCCGTCCGGCGAGTAATCGGGTCCGTCGTCCAGGCCCGGGGTGTCAGTCAGGCGGGTCTCGGCACCGCCCTCCACCGGGATCACGTAGACATCGTATTCCCCGTCACGTTCGGCGCAGTAGGCCAGCATCCGTCCGTCGGGCGACCAGCCGTGCCAGTAGGAGGGTCCCTTCTCGGTTACCAGCCGAGGGGTGCCGCCGGTGGCGGGCAGTACGTAAATGAGCGACCGGTCTTCAGGTGAGTGGCTGATGGCCAGCCACCGGCCGTCAGGCGAAAAGCCGTGGTCGTTGTTGCAGCGGTCGGCGAACCCGGTGTCCAGCAGGACGGGTACCCCGCCCTCCACCGGCAGGGTATACAGGCGTCCCTGCTGGTTGTACAGCAGATAGGAACCGTCCCGCGACCAGTTCGGCGCCTCGAAATGGGCCTCCGCCTGATAGACGGTGGATCGGCGTCCGCTTTCCAGGTCGTAGATCTCGAGGGTGCTCTCGATCGTCCTCTGCTCATCCGGCCCGGCGATGCGGCGGTGGATCGACACGCCGGTGAACTCGGCGGTCTCGAACCGGCTGGCGTCGTGGGCGCAAACGAACAGTCCAGCCAGCACCGGGTCAGGGAGATCCATCCGGATCGAACCGACGGTGGCTCGGCGGCTCTGCCCTTCCGTCACGAACATGGTGTACACATCCCCGGTGCGTTCGAGGACCACCCGGCTCCCCGCCCCGCTCCAGGCTCTGATCTCTTCCGTCTCGCCGCCCGGCCTCCGCCGGAACTGCATGGCCACCAAGCCGTCCCCGTGAACGACCGCATCCACGTACGGGGCGTCGGCGGCCAGCGAGCCGCGAATCATCCAGCCCGCCTTGCGGTGGGGATCGCCGCCCGGCTCGGGGAACCCCACGGCGGCCTCCAGCCTGAGATCGCCCTGGTACTCGCCCCAAAGGAACTGGAAGGAGTCCTGGGTACCCCAGATATTGGCCCCGGAACCGGTGAGGCGGTATCCCGACTCGCCGTCGAAGCTTGCCTCTCCCGGACGGGCGTCTCCCACCACTCCAAGGTTCTGGAAGTCTTCGCCCAGGTTGCCAGTCACGAAGCAACCCATCAACAGCCCGGCGGTCAGCGCCGCCAGTCCAGCCTTTACGATGCGCATCTCCTACCTCTCCCGGCGCGCCGGTTTCAAATGAGCGCGAAGGCGGCCTTCATGGCCGCAGCCGTTCTGGCCACCGCTTCATCCGCGGGCAGCCCGTTGAGCGACTCGTCAAACGGCTCCGCCCGCACCGGTCCGTCGTAACCGATCCGGACCAGCGCACGCAAAAAGGTCCGGACATCGATGACTCCGGTGGAGGCAGGCAACTTGCGCTTGAGATCCATCTGCTGGTCCACCGGGATCCCAGCCGGAGCATCGTTCAGGTCAACCGCTATCACCTGTTCGTTGGTCAGGGTCAGCAGATCGGCCTCCTGTTCCCCGGCGGTGTACCAGTGCCAGCTATCCAGAATGAAGCCCACATTGGGACGGTCGATGGCGTCCAGCAGATCCTTCATCTCCGCCATGGTGTGGATGAAGGGAAACCGCTTGGCGGTCCAGGACGTCTTCGGTCCCACGTACTCCAGGCCCAGCCGCAGGCCCTGGTCAGCCAACACGTCGGCGGTTTCCCGAAGCCGCTCAACATGCTGTCTGAGGTTCTGGAGATAGGTGAGAGTGTCGTGGTTGGGCATGATCCAGGTGCCGACCCGGCTCCCGCCGACCTCCCTCCAGGCCGCCGCAGCCCCCGCCAAATCCTTCAGATCCTTCTGGAACTGTTCCTCGTCCCTGCGGAACTCCACCGGCAGCCCCGCCGCCCCCCACTTCAATCCTTTGGCGTGGAGCAGGTCCCGGATTGCCTGGCGTTCCCCGGCTGCCATCCTTGCCAGAGCGGTCATGTCCCCTCCCACGGACTCAAATCCGTGACGTGCGGCAAGCTCAATCGCCTCGGCCAGGCCGACCCGGACGCCGATGGCCCCGCAGACCAGATCCATGGTCATCAACCGACCCGCAGCAGTTGCTTTGCCGACAGTCCCGGCGGCCGCCGACAGGCCGCCCGCAACCCCCATCTGCAGAAATTGCCGTCGATGCATGGTGTCGTCTCCTTCCGGTGAATCCCATGTCCGGAATCCAGAGTTTAGTTGGGGCCGCGGCGGGGCACAACCGGTCTGGAATCGGCAGGGGAAGACAGGAGCCGGGAATCGGGAGACAGCAGAGGCGAGAAAGCGACTCGTGGCGAACTCCCAACTCTTGACTCCCGGCTCCCCACAATTCCCCCCAACCCCGGCTTCCCGTTAGAATACAGGCCATGAAACCTCAGTGGGTCCCGCTGCTTGGGCTGCTGTTCGGCGCCGGCGGACTCACCTCCGGCCGGCCGGTCCAGGATCCCGCCGCCGATCTCCGGCAGGAAGAAGAGGCCGATTACTACCGCAAGTGGCTGGATGAGGATGTCGTCTACATCATCACCGACGAAGAGCGGGAAGTGTTTTCCCGGCTCACCACCGACGAAGAGAAAGAGAACTTCATCGAACAGTTCTGGCGCCGGCGCGATACCGACCTCAAGACCTCCGTCAATGAGTTCCGGGAGGAACACTACCGTCGGATCGCATACGCCAACGAGCACTTCGGGAGCGGCAAGGAGGGCTGGAAGACGGACCGAGGCAGGATCTACATCATCCACGGACCTCCCACCGAGATCCAGGAGAGCTTCGGTGGTCCCTACGAGCGCCCCATCTACGAAGGCGGCGGATCCACGACCACCTATCCTTACCAGGTTTGGCGCTATCGGGAGATCAAGGGAATCGGGACCGATATCGAGCTGGAATTCGTGGACCGGACGTTGACCGGAGATTACCGGCTGGTTCATGACCCTTGGGCAAAGGACGCTTTTGCCACCACGCCGGGGATCGGGCTGACTCTCGCCGAGGAGCGGGGATTGGCCCGCAAGAGCGACCGCTTCATCCTCACCGGCGCCGGTGAGTACTACCCTCTGCTGGCACTGCGTTACCAGGACCAGCCGTTCGTCCGGCTGGAACGCTATGCGGGGGTCATGCGCCCGCCGGCCATCAAGTACAACGATCTCAAGCAGCTCGTCGACGTCAACATCACGTTCTCCACCCTGCCCTTCCGGATCCACCAGAGCCACTTCCGGCTCAACGAGGCGCACTGTATCGTCCCGATTACCCTGGAGGTCGCCAATCGGGACCTCACCTTCGAGGCGGACCAGGGAGGGATTCATCGCGCCCGCCTGATCGTCTACGGCCTGGTAACCTCCCAGGGCAACACGGTGGTCAAGGAATTTGAAGACGAAGTCGCAGTGAACATCCAGGACAGCCAGTTCCGGAAAGGGCTGCTCGGAAACTCTCTGTACCAGAAGCTGCTGATTCTGGAAAAGGGCCGCCGTTTCAAACTCGATTTGGTGGTCAAGGACGCCGTGGGAGGCCGGGTGGGGGTATTGAGCCGTGCCGTCACGGCCCCGGCCTACTCCAGCGACGAGCTGGAGCTCAGTTCGCTGCTGCTGTCCGACACGATCGTGCCGTTGAAGGAGGTCCCCGAGGCCGATGAAATGTTCGTCCTGGGCGACGTTCGGGTGCGGCCCAGCCTGGACCGTGTGTTCCCGGCGGACAAGCTGATGGGGGTCTACCTCCAGGTTTACAACGCCGGGTTCGATCAGCAGACCCTGAAGCCCTCCCTGCGCGTTCGTTATCGCCTTCTGCAGGGCGGCAAGGAGATCTTCCAGTCGGTGGACGAAGCCGGGGAATCGATCCAGTTCGTCTCCACCCAGCGTATCGTGTTGACCCGTGGTTTTTCGCCCGCACAACTGGGTGTGGGCAGGTACCGGGTGGTGGTTGAGGTATTCGACCTCATCACCAACCAGTCGGCTGAGATCGGAGACGAGTTCGAGATCGTGGCGGCACCCCCCGATCGGCGGGCCGAACGGGAGACTGGGGACTCGTGAGCAGTGTTGGTCGGGCCCGATGATATGGAAGCGGCCTCGCCCGGAAGTGCCCCGGTCGCCTGGATGGCTCGGCTGGGGGCTGTGCCTTGCGGCACTGACAGCCGCCCCGCTGCGGGCAGAGGCTCCGGAGGTCCAGTTCCTGGACGCCACCGCCCGGCTGGGAATCGATTTCCGTCACCGATCCTCCGCCACCCCGGGAAAGTATCTGCCGGAAACCATGGGGTCCGGGGTCGCCGTCCTCGACTTCGACCGCGACGGCAGACTGGACATCTTCTTTGCCAACGGAGCCCGTATCCTCAACCCCATGCCCCCCGGGCGGGTGCCGGAGAAGGACTCCCCGGAGTACTGGAATCGTCTTTACCGCCAGCGGCCTGACGGCAGCTTCAGCGACGTCACCCGGACCGCCGGACTGGCCGGATCGGGGTACTGCACCGGCGTGGCAGTGGGAGACATCGACAACGACGGCTACTCCGACCTCTACGTCGGCGGGCTGGACGGCGGGACGCTTTACCGTAACCGGGGCGACGGCACCTTCGCGGACCTCACCGCCGAGTCCGGCACCAGGGGTTCCGGCTGGATTTCCAGCGCCGCTTTCCTGGACTACGACCACGACGGCCTGCTGGATCTCTTTCTCGGCCGATACCTGGACTGGTCCTTCGAGAAGGAGGTGTACTGCGGGTCGCCCCCGGTCCGCGCCTATTGCTCACCCTCGGTCTATCCCGCGCTGCCGCCGTTGCTGTTCAGGAATCTGGGCGGCGGAAGGTTCGAAGACGTCACCCAGGCCAGCGGGATGGGTACGTTCCACGGCAAGGCACTTGGCGTGGCGGTGGCGGACCTTGACCAGGACGGGCGCATCGACCTCTTCGTCGCCAACGACGGGATGGAGCAGTTCCTGCTGCTGGGAAATGCGGACGGAACGTTCCGCGAGGAAGCCCTGGTGGCCGGAGTGGCGGTAGACCAGGACGGCAACAGCTTCGCCGGAATGGGCACCGATGTGGCGGACTTTGACAACGACTTGCGGCCCGACATCCTGGTGACCAATCTTTCCAACCAGAGTTACGCCCTGTATCGCGGCGACGGCGCCGGCGGTTTTGAATGGGCCTCGGACATCACGGGCCTCTCTCAGATTTCCCTGCTTTACGCCGGCTGGGGTTTCCGCTTCATCGACTACGACAACGACGGCTGGCGCGACGTCCTGATCACCCAGGGCCACGTGCTCGACACCATCGAGATCACGTCTCCCCACATCGCCTATGCACAACCTCCCTTCCTGTTGAGGAACCTGGAGGGCAAGGCGTGGCGTAACGTTTCCCAAGAAGCGGGCGAGGTCTTCAATCGCCCTGCAGTCGGGCGGGGCCTGGCCGTCGGCGACCTCGACAACGACGGCGACCTGGACGTAGTGTTGTCGCTCCTCGACAGCCCGGCCCAGGTCCTCCTGAACCAGGGCGGCAACCGACAGAACTGGATCCAGTTTGAACTGGAGGGCACCCGCTCCAACCGTCAGGCCATCGGCGCAGAGGTGACGATTACCCTGCCTGACGGCGGCCGGCGCCTGGCGTTCGTCACCACCACGTCCAGTTACCAGTCCGCCAGTGACCCGCGGGTCCATTTCGGTCTGGGCTCCTCGGATCATGTCTCCGAGGTGGAGATCCGCTGGCCCAGCGGCAGGCGGCAGGCCCTGGGCCGGCAAACCGCCAACCGCCTGATTGCCGTACGGGAGCCGGAGGGAGGGTAGAGGGTTCGAAGGCCTGAAGGTTCAAAGGGGTTCAAGGGTTCAATGGGTCCAGGCGGAGGGCTGCCTCGCGAATGGAGAAAGTGAATCTGGTGGACAGGTTGGAATCCGGGACTGAAGGAAGGCGTCTTCGGCGCCGGCACATGCCGGCGGTGCTGGTCTTGTGCTCACTGTCGGCAGCGGCCTGGGCGTGGGGCCAAGACATCCCCGCCGCCGCGAGGGAGCGTTTCTCCGCCGCAGTGACCGCACTGCGCGATGGACATCCCGAGCAGGCCGAACCGATGTTCCGGGCGTTGCTGGAGGAAGGGACCGACTTGCCCCAGGTCCGCCAAAACCTCGGCATCGCCCTGCAAAGGCTGCGGAGACATGAGGAAGCGGTGGAGCAGTTCCGCCGGGTGCTCCAGGCGGATCCGCAAGCTCACGGAGCACGCGCCCTGCTGGGCAGCAGCCTGCTGGCAGTGGGACGGTTGGAGGAAGCGGTGGAACAGCTCGAGCACGCCGTGCAGGCCATGCCCGAGGATCAGCTTGTCCGCCGGGAGCTGGGACGTGCCTACACGGCCCAGGGACGACCCCTGGAAGCCGTGCGCCAGTATCGGGAGCTGGCTCGGCTGGCACCCGACGATCCCGAGTACGCCTACCTGCTGGGCGAGGCCTATTTGGCGGTGGTGCAGTGGAGCTACGGTCGGCTGATAGGCAGCGCTCCGGAGTCCGCCCGGGTTTACCAGGGACTGGCCCAAAATCTGGTGGCCGCCGGGAACCTGGAGGGCGCCGCCGAAGCACTGGAGAAGGCGGTCAAGATCGCTCCCCAACTGCCGGACCTGCACCTGCTGCTGGCCACGGTTTACCTGCGCCAGGGCAAAACCGCCGAGGCTTTGGCCGCGGTCCGGCGGGAGCTGGAACTCGTGCCCGAAAACCAGGGTGCCCGCCAGATCAAGGAAATGCTGGAACGGCAAGCCCAAGGGGGGAGCCGGTAGTCAGGAGAGAGGAGTCGGGAGTCGGGAGTCAGGAGTCGGGACTCAGGAGTCGGGAGTCAGGAGGCAGGAGGCAGGAGGCAGAACTCAGGAAGCAGGAGTCAATGGTCCATGAGCAGGGCGCACACCCCCGAGATGAAAGCTCCGGTTCTTGACCCGGATCCGTGGGTTCACCCGGAACCGTCCGATGGCTCACTGACTCCTGACTCCTGTTTCCTGACTCCTGTTTCCTGACTCCTGTTTCCTGACTCCTGTTTCCTGACTCCCGACTCCTGCCTTCTCCCGACTCCCCCTCACTGCTGCCGCAGCAGCCGGTCCAGCAGGTCCGCCGGTCTGTCGCCAAGCCGGCGGCCGATCCCCTGCCCTGCCCGCGACAGCAGCGCCTGGGTATCCACGGCAACCTCGGGTCTGTCCCGCGTCCCGGTGACCCGCAGGGGCACCGCCAGCCGCCCGCGTTCATCCGCCAGCAGATCCAGCAACGGGGACGGTACGCGCTCCATCACCACTCCCCGCCGGTCCACCGTGAGCGTCAGATTCAGGTCCAGCGGCCCCTGCAGATCCACCCAGCCCTCCAGCGCAAGGCCCCCCTGCGCGGTCTCCAGACTGAAACCGCTCAGGGTGACCCGTCGCTCCGCCAACTGGAAACCCGCCGGGGTCGCCTGGTATTCGGCACCCACCAGTCCGCTCAGGCCCAGCAGCCGCTCCGCCCGCCGCAGCACCTCATGATCGGGGATCCGTCCCGGATCGAGCTGCAGGGTGCCCGACCCGTGGAGGTCCTTGGGGTCGGTCCCTTCGCCCCTGCCCTGGAACTCCAGCCGGGCGGGTCCCAGGCTCCCTCCCTCCGGGATTCCCGCCATGCGGTTGGTGTCCAGGGGTTGGCCCCGCACCGACAGCCGATAAGTCAGCGGGACAGGGTTGAAGTCCGCAGCCAGTTCCCCTGTCACCGGCCCGTAGTCGGTAACCAGAACCAGATCGCGGGCTTCCAGCACACCTTGGGCCAAGCCGAAACGGCCTTCCAGGTCGCGCATCGGCAGCTGACCTGCCTGGGCCCGCTGGACCGTGAACCCGCCGGTTCCGGAGATTCGGCGCAGGGGAGTTGTCTCTGCCGGATCGAACACGATGTCCTGCAGAACCAGGTCCAGCCCCTCCAAGCTGAAATTCTGGACTTCCTTTCCGCCCCGGGCATCCACCACCTGGACAGCGCCGTCGTTGAGCTCAACTTCCATGACTTCCAGCCGCCAACCGCCCGCTTCCCCGGGATTCGGCCCATGCGGATTCCCTTGCGCGACGGGCCCATCCGGCGAAGCGCCACCGTCGCCGGTGATCAGCACACGGACTGCCGGCTGCGCCATCCGGACCCGCCGGATGACAACATCCCCGGACAGCAGGGACAGCAGCCGCCACTCGAAACCCAGCCGCTGCACCGAGATCTCGTAGCGTCCGCGGGCATAACGGCCGGCAGCTTCCACGCCGCTCAGCTCCAGTCCGCGAAACAGGCTGAGCTCGGTGGAAGCCGCCCGCAGTTCAATCCCCGCCGCTTCCCCCGCCCGCGCCAACAACGACCGTCCCAGGCTTTGCGAATCCAGCAGCCAGTGGACGGCCGCCACCGCGGCAATCACGACCGCCAGGACTGCCACCAGAGCGATGATGAGTTTCCGCCGCACAGACACCTCCCTCGGCCCTCGGGCCGGGCCGGGCTCCACCCTTCCCCGCGGACTCGGCGCGGCGCCCGGGCGATCAGACTCTCAGCGCCGGCATGCGCAGGATAGTCTTGAGTTTCTCCGGTGCGGTACGCCGCGGATCGGAAAGGTAGATTTCGTGATGCAGGCCGTGGAAGGCCAGCCCCTGCCGGCGGGCGAATTCATTCATCCGAGCGATGGTTTCAGCCTCACGGTCGTAAGGGCCCAGGTGCAGGGCCTGAACACAAAGGCCTTCCCGGAAGTCTTCCAGCCGGACCTTGGCCACCACCGGATCCTTCCCGCGCGCCTGCAGATCTTCCTGCACCGCCGTCAGGTTCGCTTCCGTGAGCGACTCCGGGACGCGGATCATCAGCTTCCAGTTCCAGTCGCTGGGAGGTTCCCGAGTGAAGTCCCCGGGGCCTTTCAGACCCCACCACAGGGCTTCCAGCCGGCTCACCACAAACTCCTGTTTTCCTTCCGCCCGCAGGGCGAATTTGAGCGAGTAGGCGACCGCGTACAGGGCTTCCAGGCGGCGCCGAAAGTTCTCGCCTCCCGGCTCGCCCATTCCCTCGATGGTCAGGTAGCGGCCGCGGCCGACCTCCACCAGACGGGGTTCCGCGGACGCTGCGTACTCCTTTCGGTGCAGGCGGAACAGGTCAGCCGGCGGATCCTTGACCGGGGAAGTCATTTCCCGCTCTCCTGGAGAGACTTCAGGTATTTCTTCTGTTCGGCCACCAGCTTGTCAAGGTCCTTGCGATTTCCGTGCAGTTTCTGGTAGGCCTGCTCCAGGTACCGGCGGGCCACCAGGGAATTGACCCCTTCCAGCGCCACCGACCGGGCATACTCCACCACGGCGTTCTCCAGCTTCCCCTGCAGGTCCCACGCGAAGCCCAGCCGGAAACGGATTTTTTCATCCCGGGGCTGCAGCTCGGCGGCTTTCTGCAGGTGGTCGACGGCCTTGGCCATCTGACTGGACCCCCCGCCCTCCTGGAATGCCTTGAAAAGGTAGGCGGTGCCGGTGCCGTAGTGGGCATCAGCCATAAACTGATCGCGGCGTTGCGGCCATGTCTCCGGGAGGTATTCCTCCGGCCGCTCCATGGTGGGCAGAATCGCCAGCGCCGCCTCACCGTGACGGATCGCCGGATCCGGCTGCTGCCGCTCCGCGTACGCAGCCGACAGGCTCGACATGAGTGAGACTTCGTTGGGCAGACCGGCGACCGCCTTCTCCGCGTGTTCAAAGAAGCGGTCCATATCTGAGTTCTGATGGGCGTTCACCGCGATGATCTCGTGGGCCCAGGGGGCGAACCCGCCTTCAGGGTACTGCTTGAGGTACTCCTCGGCGGCCTGGCTCCTGCGCTTCAGATTGGTTTCGCTGGATACCCGTGCCCACGCCTGCATCTCGGCCTGACTCGACGCCTGCCCCGGCGGCGTCCGCACCGCCTGCGCCGACATCGACCCGCCTCCCGTAAGAAGGAACACCAACGACCCTGTCACCACCACCTTCAAAGCTTTCATTCCCATCCTCCACGTGGATTGCGCAGCAGTTCCCGCTCAGCCTGATAAGCTTACCGCCGTTGGGGGCCGAAGCCTACCATCCGGCCGCGCCATCCGGGTCGGCCGCAGCACTTCGCACTTCCGCCGCACTCGTGTTAAATTGCCTGCCGGCCGGCGGGCCGGAGACCACGGCCGCCGGTGCAGACCATGGCGGAGCCTCCAGGCTCCGGACCAGCAATGAGCCTGAAACCGCTGCTTGAGATCCAAGTCGGACTCTATGTGGACAGCGCCCTGCTGCGCGAGTTCCCGCGATCGCTGGCCGAGGAATACCAGGTTGTGCCGTTGCGGCGGCTGGGCAAGGGGGTGCTGCTCGGCTTTCAGGGAGAGGTGCCGCCGTCCTTGGCGCGGGACCTGACGGCGCGACTGGGAAAGCCCGTGTGCATCATTCCCTGCCACCTGCCTGAGCTGGGTCCCGTGCTGAACCGGCTATACAGTCACTGTTCCCCTGGACGCCTCATCGGAGAGATCCTCCGAGAGGATCAGCAGCTCACCGAGCCCGAGCTCAACACCGCGCTGGCGGAGCAGCGGGAATCCCCCCGCAAGCTTGGTGAAATCCTGGTTGAGCTGGGTCTGGTCTCCAGCCACGAGCTCTCCGTCGGTCTCACCAGACAGGAGAAAGAACGCAGCCCGGCCCTGGACTCGGCGGTCTACGCAGATCCCCGGGCGGTCGAGAAGATCCCCGAATCCTTGGCCCGACGTTACCGGGTCCTGCCGCTGACGGTCACGGCGGGAGAGCTGGTGGTGGCCTCCGAGCAGGTTTTCGACGACTCGGTCCTGGCGGAGCTCCAGTCGGCCGCCGGGATGCCTGTCCGGCGGGCTCTGGTGGGACCGGGCGAGGTGGCGGAGGCGCTGGAACGGGTCTACGGCCGGTTTCGGCGCACGCGGCTGAAGGAGCTCCGTCTGGGCGAGCTGCTGATCGAAGAGGGACTGATCGATCAGGAACAGCTCGACATCTGTCTGAAGGATCAGCGCACCACCCGGCGGAAGCTGGGCCAGATCCTGATCGAGCGGGGATTTGTCAGCGAGGAAGCGGTGTTCCGCACCCTGGCCGGCAAGCTCGGAGTCGAGTTCCGGCGCTTTTCGCCGGCCGACATCGACCTGGAGCTCAGTCATTTCATCTCCGCCCGTTTCGCGGAACAGAACCAGGTGCTGATGCTGTCCAAGGATGAGCAGAAGCGGCAGATCGTGGTGGCCATGGCGGATCCCACCGACCTGAACCTGCGGGACATCCTGCAGGGGATCGTCGCCCAGCACCATTACCAGGTGGTTCCCGTGCTGTCGCCGCCGAGCTGCATCGAAGCCGGCATCCTCTTCTGCTATTCCGCCCACGAGACTTCACTGGCGGACACCGAGCTGGCGCCGGTGGGGGTCCCGGTGAGCGAGGACATTTCGGTTACCGATCGGATGCCCGAGATCAAGCGCATCATCAACCAGATCCTGCTGACGGCGGTGACCGAGGGTGCCAGCGACATCCACATCGAGAACCTGGAGAACGCGGTGCACGTTCGCTTTCGGGTGGACGGAGTGCTGGAAGACCGGAAGACTCCCGTCACCAAGGAAAACATCGCCAACGTCATCTCGGTGCTCAAGGTGGACTCCGGACTGGACATTGCCGAACGCCGGCGTTCCCAGGACGGGGTCTTCAAGAAGCGGGTGGGAAAAGACCGCTTCATCGACTTCCGCATCAACGTCCATGCCACACCCTTTGGAGAAGACGCCGTCATCCGGATCCTGGACCGCCAGAAGAACCTGCTTCCCCTGGAGAAGCTGGGCTTTTCGGACCATACTCTGGAAACCTATCTGCGGCTGATCGCCAACCCGCAGGGGCTCATTCTGTTCACCGGGCCCACCGGCTCGGGCAAGACGACCACCCTGTATTCCACCCTGACTTACCTGAACACGGGTAACCGCAAGATCGTCACCGCTGAAGATCCCATCGAATATGTCCTGAGCGGGATCTCCCAGTACCAGGTGAACGAAGCCATCGGCAACACTTTTGACGACTATGCCCGCCGATTTCTGCGCAAGGATCCCGACATCATCCTGATCGGTGAGATCCGGGACGCCAAAACCGCCCGCGCCTGCGTCAACGCCGCCATGACCGGTCACCTGGTGTTCAGCACCCTGCATACCAACGACGCCTTCGGTGTGGTGCGGCGGCTCTATAACCTCGAGGTTCCTCCGGCCTCAGTGGCGGACTCCCTGCTGCTGGTCGTTTCACAACGGCTGGCCCGCAGAATCTGTCCCCAGTGCCAGGAGCCGGGAGCACCGGACCCCAAGCTGGTCCGCGACTTCTTCCCCCGGGGGGTTCCGGCCGGGATCCGCTTCCTGAAAGCGCCAGGATGTCCGGCCTGCCGCCACAAAGGGTACCGGGGCCGGGTCGGGCTGTACGAGTTCTGGGAGATCAACGCCCAGACCCGCCAGATGATCGCCGCCGGAGCCTCTGAGGAGGAGATCCGGATGGCCGCCGTCCAGGGAGGAGCCCGGGTGCTGCTGCAGGACGCCCTGTCCAAGGTCGCCGCCGGCATCACCACCCTTGAAGAGCTGAGTCGGGTGGTGCCCATCGATCAGCTTCAGCGGTACGCCCGCCTTTCTGAGGTCCAGGCGGGCAGATGAGTTCGGTGGATCCAGTCATTCTGTTCTTCCTGCTGGGAGTCGTTGCGGGCTTGGCCCGATCTGACCTGAGGCTGCCGCCGGCCCTCTACGACTTTCTCAGCATCTATCTGCTGCTGGCCATCGGCCTCAAGGGCGGAGTCGAGCTGGCGGAGCAGCCCTTCGCCCCGCTGATTCCCCAGATCGGTGCAGTCTTGCTGTTGGGAATTTTTCTCCCTGCGCTGGCTTACCCGCTCTTGCGGTATCTCGGCGGACTGCGCCGCGTGGACGCGGCATCGGTTGCCGCTCACTACGGATCGGTGAGCGTCGGCACCTTTGCGGTAGCCGTTGCCTATCTGGGCTCCCGCCAGATCCCTTATGAGTCCTACGTGGCGCTGTTTCTGGTGATCCTGGAGATGCCGGCGATCGTGGTGGGAGTGGTCCTGGCACGTGGGATTCCGAACGTCGAACGGTGGGGGCACCTGGCCCATGAGGTGCTGGCGGGCAAGGCCATCGCCCTGCTGGCGGGGGGACTGCTGATCGGATGGGTGTCCGGCCCGGATGCGTTGCATTCTCTGGAGGGCTTCTTCTTCGATCTGTTCCGGGGCTTTCTGGCGCTGTTCCTGCTCGAGATGGGGCTCATCTGCTCCGGCCAGATCTCCAGTCTGCGCCGTCACGGACTTTTCCTGGCGGCATTCGGTGTCCTCATGCCGCTGGTTTCCGGAGTGATCGGCTGTCTGACCGGGTTGCTGCTGGGCCTTTCCGTCGGGGGCACCGCTTTGGTAGGGGTGCTGGCCGCCAGCGCCTCCTATATCGCCGTCCCGGCGGCGATGCGCATCTCGGTCCCCGAGGCGAACCCTACCCTGTCGCTGGGAGCGTCCCTGGGGGTGACGTTCCCCTTCAATGTCACCCTGGGCATTCCCCTCTACCTGAAGATGGCACAATGGTTCCACGGCGGGTGAGCAGGCGATGGAAACAGCACGGCGAAAACTGGTCACGGTGGTGACCGAAGCCCTGATCGAGAAGGAGCTGCTGTCCGCCCTGGAGAAGCTGGGCGTCACCGGCTACACCATCACAGAGGCGCGCGGCAAAGGCCACCGCGGGATCCGGGATGCGGGGTGGGAGCACGGCAGCAATGTCCGGGTGGAGATTGTGTGCGAGGAAACCGTCGCCCGGGCGGTGGCGGCGCACCTGAAGGAGCACTTCTATCCCAACTACGCCATGGTCATGTTCATCAGCGACGTGGAAGTCCTGAGACCGGAGAAGTTCTGAAGGAGGAGAATGATGCAGCCGCGTGTAGGAATCATCATGGGTTCGCAATCCGACTGGGAAACCATGCGCGCCGCGTCCGAGATTCTGGACGAGCTGGGCGTGGCGCACGAGGTGGCGGTAATCTCCGCCCATCGGACCCCCGATCGGGCCTTCGAGTACGCCTCTACCGCCATCGACCGGGGCCTGGAGGTGATCATCGCCGGGGCGGGTGGCGCCGCGCACCTGGCCGGCGTGATTGCCGCCAAGACTTCCCTCCCCGTGCTGGGGGTCCCTATCCAGTCCAAGGCCCTCAACGGTTTGGACTCACTGCTGTCCATGGTCCAGATGCCCAAGGGCATCCCCGTGGGCACACTGGCGATCGGGAGCGCCGGGGCCGCCAACGCCGGTTTGCTGGCGGCCGCGATCCTCAGCATCAAGGACAGCCAGGTACGGTCTGCACTGGAGCAGTACCGCCGCCGTCAGACCCAGGCTGTGCTCCAGCAGCCCGACCCCCGCGAAAGGAAATAGGGCCATGCGCAGACGCGATTTCCTGAAGGGCACGGCGGCGGCCGGACTGGGCGCCGTCGCCCCCCTCGGGGCCCGCGCTCAGACCGTCCGTCCTGACCTGGGGCTGCGGGAAACCCGCAATCTGATCTTCCTGGTCTACGACGGCTTCAGTTGGGAGAACCTGGCCGTCGCCCAGGAATACGTCAAGCGGCACCACGGACGAACGCTGGCTCTGGAACGCCTCCTGGCCCTGGGCTGTGCGGGCAGCATGCTCACCCCCAGCCTTTCCAGCGTGGTGACCGATTCGTCGTCCGCTTCCACCGTCTGGGCTACCGGACGCCGCACCGCCAATGCCAATGTGGGCATGTTTCCCGACGGGCGTCGCCTGACCAACATCCTCGAGCTGGCCAAAGCTCGAGGTCGGGCCGTGGGACTGATCACCACCACCCGGGTCACCCACGCCACTCCCGCCGGCTTCGCCGCTCACGTCCTGGATCGTGACTGGGAGGATGAAATCGCGGGACAGTACCTGGAGCTGGCACCCGAAGTGATTCTGGGCGGCGGAGGCCGGCACTTCAGCCCGCAGACCAGGAAGGACGGCCAGGACCTTTTCGCCCGCTTCGCCCAGGCCGGCTATGCCCTGGTCCAGGACCCGGACGGGCTCGACGCGGTTGACCAGCTCCGCGTGCTGGGCACTTTCGCCGCCTCGCACCTCCCCTTCGAGATCGACCGGGTCTTTCAGGACGAGGGTGGACCCAGCCTGGCCCACATGACCCGTCGCGGGCTGGAGCTCCTTTCCCGCGCACCGGGCGGCTTCGTCGTCCAGGTGGAGGCGGGCCGGATCGACCATGCCAACCACAACAACGATCCGGCTGCCATGCTCCATGACGTCCTGGCGGCGGACGAGGCGCTGGAGGTTGTCCTCGGTTTCGCCGACCGTAACCCCGATACCCTGGTGATCTTCGCCAGCGACCACGGCACCGGTGGCGGCGCAATTTTCGGGATCGGGAAGGATTATGACCTTTCCACCCAGACGCTCGATCTGATCGCCGGCCGGAAGGCATCCTACGACTTCCTGGTGCGCCGGCTCGGCCCCTCCCCCGCGCCGTTGCAGATTCAGGATTTGGCCCGGCGGCTGTTGGCAGCGGAGCTCACCTCCGAAGACGCAACACTGATTGCCCAGGCATTGTCCGGCACCATGCGGATGCCCTTCCTGGCCGCCTACAACCAGCAACCGGAGAACACGGTGGCTTGGGCGCTGGCTCACAGCCACAACTTCTTCAACCCCGACCATCTGAACGTGCACTACGCGGCGGGATCCCACACCGCCGGTCCGGTGCCGATCGCCCTTTACGGCGCCGGTGCGGCGGAGGCCCGTCTGGGCCTGGTGGACAACACGGAGGTTTTCCTCTGGATGACCACCGCCCTGGGAACGCGTTACGAGAATCCGGTGATGAGCGAAGCGGAATGCAGGGAGGTGCTGCGGGGAACGGCCGCTGCGGCTGCCGGCTAAACGCGTGGGAGGGGGAGTCGGGATTCGGGAGCGAGGAGGTCTCCTCCGCCCTGCAGCTTCGTAGTTCGAGAATGCCCCTGACCCGTTACCCGGCAGCTCCGGAATCGCGCAGCCCTTACTCCGCACCGCCCTCAGCAGTCACGTCGCCGAAGGACTGCAGAGCCAGGTAATTGGGCCCGAAGCGCTGGATGTTGTCCACCTGCTGGTCAAACAGATCGTAGTGCCGCTCCTCGTCCTGCACGAGCTGTTCGAAGATCTGCTTCGACGCGGAATCCGCAGCGGCGGCACATTCCAGCGCGAACTGGTTGTACTCGGCGGCGCTGGCGTCCTCCATGGCGGCGGCTTTGCGCAGCATGGCTTCGGCGTCGGTGATGGGCTCCACCGGCCCCGCCAGAACCATCTGCACGTCGCCCTTCAGGAAGAGAATGCGCTCGGCCAGGCGCTCGACATGGCCCATCTCCTCGATGGCGATCCTGCGAAACAGCGCGGCCAGCGGACCGAAGCCCTGGTCGTGGAGATGGAAGTGGAAGTACATGTACTGGTGGACCGCCTGCAACTCGTCAGCCACCGCCCGATTGAGCAACTTGATGCTGGTTTCACGGTTCATGGCGGAACCATTCTGTACCCGTTTCAGGCCGTCGGGAAGGGGCCGGCGCCTTCCGGCCCACGCGGACTTTCCGCGGTAAAATTCTTTCTCCGTGCAGGTCGTCAACCCGCTGAACCACCGGCTCCAGCCCTACCTGGCAGACCTGAACCGGCTCAACTCCACCGCTGAGCTGCTGCGGTCTCCCCTGTACCGCCGGCTGGAGGCCCAAGTGGACGAAATCTTCCGTTTTGTACTGCATCGGCCGGCATCGGGGACGCAGGTGGCCGAGCTGCCCCACATCCGTGCCACCGCCTGGAACATCGAACGCGGGATCGAACTGGAGGGCATCCTGGCCGTCCTGCGCGACCATGGGGACATCCGGCACAGCGATCTGCTGATCCTCACCGAGCTGGACTACGGCATGGCCCGCAGCGGCAACCGCAAGGTGCCGCTGGAACTGGCCGAGGCTCTGGATTTTCACGTGGCGTTCGCTCCGTCGTACCTCAACCTGGAAAAGGGAAGCGGTCTGGAAGCCGGCGTCGAAGGCGAGAACGAGTACGGGCTCCACGGCAACGCCATCCTGTCCCGCTATCCCCTGCTGGAACCGCATTCGGTGGCGCTGCCCAACGGCAAGGACAAGATGCGGGGAAAGGAGAAGCGCCTCGGCAGCCAACGTGCAGTGGTGGCTGTGGTCGATCACCCGCTGGGCCGGTTTCGTGCAGTCAGCGTCCATCTCGACGCCCACTCGAGCCAGAAACACCGCATGCGCCAGATGCGCCTGGTGCTGGACGACCTGGACCGCTTCCACCCGGAGCTTCCGGCCCTGATCGGCGGCGACTGGAACACGTCGACCTATGATTCCCGCAATGCTTTCTTCTCCATCATGGGCTACTGCCGCAGGGTATTGATGGGAGTGCGTCACGTGATCCGGGCCCACTATCCCCACCCCGACCGCTGGTTTGAACGCCACCTCTTCCGGGAGCTGGAACGCCGTGGCTACGCCTACCGTGAACTCAATCAGCCCGGAGGCTGCACGCTGCACTACAGCGTGGACGACCTGGCCGCCAATGGGCGCATGGCTGACTGGATTCCCAACTGGTGTTTCTGGTTCATCAACTGGGCCCTGGCCAAGAACCAGGGACGCTGCTCCTTCAAGCTGGACTGGTTCGCCGGCAAAGGATTGGCCCCGGTGCCCGAATTTCCGCCGCGGGTGGTGGCGGACGCCCACGACCGCCGCTCCCCCCTATCCGACCACGACCCCATCGTCCTGGATTTCCTGCCCGCAACCGCTCGGTCAGCTCTCGGCTGAGCCGTTCCAGTCAAGTTCCCCCCATGCTCCTGAGCACATCGATGTCAATATCTGCCTACTTATTTAAATACGACTACAACATTAAGGATTTCTCTTGACACGCCGCCACGGGCGTGCTTTTCTGTTACCCGGACGTGGATTGGAGGTTCCGCATCGGGGACCTGCCAGGATCGGACAGGGTTGGGACGCCCGTCCAGGATCCGAACGGCGATGTTGGGCGCAGAAAAGCGAGCGGGCTTGAGTAGCGGCCTTCCTGCCCCATGGGCCCAGTGTTGCCGCCCCCGGGACGAACGGCAACCGGGACTTCCCCCGCGTCGGAGATTGCGTGCATGAAGCGACTCCCACCCGTTCTGTGCCTGAGCTTTCTGACGACGATTTCGCTTCCCACCGGGCTCACCGCGAACCGGGACAAACCGCTGCCGGAAGCGATGGTCGTGGTGGAGGTACCGGCCAGGCCGCTGGCCCGCCTGCAGCCGGATCCCCTGGGGATGGTGCGCGGCGACACCTGCGAAAACGGCCGCCTGGTGCTGGTCCTGCCGGACGGACGGCGGCGCGAGCTGCTGGCCGGCTTCGACAGCGCCTGCGAACCGGACGTTTCCTTTGACGGCAAACGCATCCTGTTCAGCGGCAGGCGGAGGGCCTCCGATCCCTGGAACATCTTCGAACTCAGCCTGGAGGGTGGGCCGCCGCGCCAGATCACCCGGCAGACCGGCAACTGCCGCTCACCCATCTACCTTTCCACCCTTTTCACCCTGGACTCTCCGGAACCCTGGTCGATCATCGCCTTCGTCAGCGACGCCGCCGGTGAGCTCAATGAAATCGGCAACCACCGTTCCACCAGTCTCTACTCGTGCCGGCTGGACGGATCCGAACTCCGCCGCCTGACCTTCAACCCTTCCGCCGACCTCGACCCCTTCCAGGTCTGGGACGGGCGGATCGTCTACTCCACCTGGGAACATTCGCTGCCGGAGCACGGGCCGCTGGGCCGATTTGCCCTCTTCTCGATCTACTCCGACGGTACGGACGTTTCGCCTTTCGTCGTGCACACCGGGATGCGCATCAAACAGATGCCGGCGATTTCCGACCGGGGACTCTGCCTGTTCGTGGAGTCGGATCGCGCCGCTCCGGACGGTGGCGGGGTTCTCTCCCGAGTCCTGCTCAAACGTCCCGGACACACTTACCGGCAGCTGACCCGTCCGGAAGACGGTCGGTTTCTGTTCCCCTCTCCGCTGCCGGGGGGCCGTTTCCTGGTTTCGCACCTTCCCGCCTCCGGTTCAGGCACCTACCAGGTGGTCGAGTTCGACCCTGAAACCGGCCGGATCCTGCCCGTTCACGACAATCCGTCCACTCACGATCTCCATGCCCGCCGGGTCGGCCCGCGGCCGGTTCCTGACGGGCGCTCCACGGTGGTGGAGGACAGCCATGCCACCGGTCAGGTTTACGGCATCAGCGTCGGCATTCACCAGTTGCCGCGCCGGGACTGGCTGACTCCCGACATGGTCCGCCGGCTCCGGGTCTTGGAGGCCCTGCCCCGTACCCAACATTCGGCCGGCGACGATGAATCCGGCATCTTGCGCAAGCGGATCCTGGGGGAGGCAGTGGTCGAGCCTGACGGCTCCTTCTTCTTCGAGGTTCCCGCCAACACTCCGATCCAAGTTCAACTCCTGGACGAGGACGGTCTGGCGATCCAAAGCTGCTCCTGGATCTGGGTCAAGAACAACGAGAAGCGCGGCTGCATCGGTTGCCATGAGCACCCGGATCTGACACCACCCAATCGGCTGCCTCTGGCGGTCCAGCGTCCGGCCAACCAGTTGACTCTGCCGCCGGCCAGGCGTCGGACTCCAGACTTCACCGCGCACATCGTCCCCCTGGTGGCGCAGCGCTGCGCCACAGAAGGCTGTCATGCCGCAGGTGGCCGTCCCGATTTCAGCCGTGCCGCCGGCGAGCCTGACCCCGATTACGCCTCCCGGCTGTTCCGTCTGCTCACGATGCCGCCGGAAGCCCGGGCTGGCGGCACCAGCGGGGTCGGCGGCTGGATCCAGCCCGGCCGGGCCAGGACCAGTCCGTTGGTGTGGCACGTGCTCGGCCGGCAGACCCTCCGGCCATGGGATGAGGTGCCGGCGACTCCGTCGATCCCCGTCGACGGCCGGCGCCGCCTGGACGCCCTCGAGGCGAAGGCGCTCATCGAGTGGATCGACCTGGGCGCACACGGGCCCGCGTCGAAAGCAGCGTCGGGCACCGGACCAACAGGCAGATCCGGTGGAGGTGCGGAATGAGTTCTCTCAGATATCCTTGGCTTCTGGTTCTGATCGGCGGATTGACCGCGCCGTTGCGGGCGGCCGGAGATCAGCCCCCGGCGCCGCCTGTCTTCACTGACGTCACGGCGGCCGCCGGTCTCGATTTCAAACACAGCATCGGCGATTTCGATCTCAGCAACATCGTCGAAGGAACCGGCGCCGGACCCACTTTCTTCGATTACAACGGCGACGGCTTCCTGGACATCTACTTCACCAACGGCGCCTGGCTGAGAGCCACGTCCGACAACCGGGGCCGGCGCCTGCAGGGTAAACTCAGCAACCGCCTCTACCGCAACAACGGGGACGGGACTTTCACCGACGTGACGGCGGAAGCCGGCGTCGGGGATCCCAGTTTCAGCTTCGCCAGCTCCGCCGCCGATTTCGACAATGACGGCGACCTGGACCTGTATGTCCTCAACTACGGTCCCAATGTGCTGTACCGCAACAACGGCGACGGCTCCTTCACCGATATCACCGCGCAGGCGGGGGTTGGTGATCCACGCTGGAGCCTTTCCGGCGTCTGGCTCGACTACGATCAGGACGGGGACCTGGACCTCTTCGTGGCCAACTACCTTGAGTACGACGACGGGAAGTTCCGGGCCTACTATGCCGCCGCCGGCTACCCCGGTCCTCTCAGTTACAGCTCCCAGCCGGATGCTCTGTATCGGAACAACGGAGACGGCACTTTCACCGATGTGACGGCGGAGGCCGGCATCGTCGACGTCAACGGCCGCGCCATGAGCGCCACCGCCGCCGACCTCAACAACGACGGCTGGATGGACCTGTATGTGGCCAACGACGCCACCGAAAATTTCTACTTCGAGAACACGCATCAGGGAGGCTTCGTGGAAAAGGGCCTCGCCACCGGCCTTGCCTTCGGGGAACACGGCCAGGGAGTCTCGTCGATGGGTCCTTTTGCCGGCGACATCGACCGGGACGGCCTGCTCGACATGTACATCCCGGACATGGGCTACAGCACCGTGCTCATGAACAAAGGCGAGTTCTTCGAGGACTACACCACCCGCTCCCGGGTAGCCGTCTACTGCGGACAGTACACCGGCTGGGGCGGTCTGCTCTTTGACTACGACAACGACGGTTATCTCGACCTCTTCGTCTCCAACGGCAACGCTCACCACGAGTACACCGAGGAGGACGTCCTGCTGCGCAACACGGGCACCGGCGTGTTCGAGGACGTCTCCGCCCGGTCCGGAGACTACTTCAGGACCAAACGCGTCGGACGCGGGTCCGGGTTTGCGGATTACGACAACGATGGGGACCTGGACCTGCTGATCGTCAACGTCAACGACCACGCGGTGCTGCTGCGCAATGACGGCGGCAACCGCAACCACTGGCTCAAGGTCTGGCCGAGGCTGTCGGGACCGGAACGGGATGCCGTGGGCGCCCGGGTGACGGTCACGGCCGGGACCCTCAAACAGGTGGATGAACTGCAGCCCGTCCGGGGATACCTGGCCCAGGTGGACAACCGGCTCCACTTCGGTTTGGGTGACCGGTCGACGGTGGACCAGGTGGAAATCCGGTGGCCCGGCGGAAGCACCCAGGTGCTGAAGAACGTCCCCGCCAACCAGATCTTGAAGGTGATCAAGGATGTGGAGTAAGCGATCTTTCCATCTGAGGACAGCAGCGCTCCTTGGCGCCGGCGCCGTTTTCCTGCTGGCGGCGGTCCTTGCCCAGCCCCCCCGCGAGCCGGTCTACGTCGGCGCCCGAGCCTGCGCCACCTGTCACGACGGCCCTGGGATGGGCCACCAGTTCAGCAAGTGGCTGCTGACCAAACACTCCCGGGCGTACTCCGCGCTCTCCAAGCCGGAAGCCAGGGAAATCGCCCGCCTGAGTGGAGTGCCCCAGGAACCCCAGGAGTCACCGGTTTGTCTGGGGTGTCATGCCACTGCAGCTGACACCGAGGAGTGGGAGCGCGAGCCTGGATTTTTCATCCAGGACGGCGTCCAGTGCGAAAAGTGCCACGGGCCCGGCAGCGAATACATGGACCCCGAGGTGATGTCCAACCGCCAGGCGGCAATGCAGGCCGGCCTGCGGATGCCCACCCGGGATCTGTGCATGGTGTGCCACAACGAGAAGGGCTCACATCTGGCGGTCCACAGACTCCCCAAGCTGGACATGGAGGAGGCCTGGAAGACCATCGCCCACAAACGGCCCGCCGAGGCAAAACACCAGGCGGTTCCGGTCCCCGCCGGCGTCGCCTCGGAGGAGCCCGGCAAACCGCTCTACGTCGGCACCATGTCCTGCGCCCAGTGCCACCGCAGCGCCAAAATGGGATTCCAGTTCAGCCGCTGGAAGCTTACCGAACACTCCCGGGCGTGGGCGCGACTGGCGTCGCCGGAGGCCGCCCAGATCGCCGCTGAAGCGGGCGTCGCCGGCGACCCCCAGCAGGCTCCGGAGTGCCTGCGCTGCCATACCACCGCCGGCAACAGCCTGGAATCCGCTTTGCCTTCCTATACGGTGGATGAAGGCGTCGGCTGTGAGGCATGCCACGGTCCCGGCAGCGAATACCAGCACGAAGCCGTCATGCTGGATCGGGCCGCAGCTCTGCGGGCCGGTCTCAGAACGGTGGACCGGGAGGTGTGCAACACCTGTCACCTGGAGGCTCACGGCAAGCCCTTCGACTACGACTCCGCTGCCGCCCTGATCACCCACCCCACGCAACCGCGGGAGCAGGTGGCGGAAGTCCGCTACAAGACCCCCCTGAACCTGGCCGTCACTCCGGACGGAGCCCGACTCTTCGTCACTTGTGAGGAGGGCGACTCGGTCATTGTCCTGGATACGCGTTCCCACCGGATGCTGGCCGAGATTCCCGTGGGTGGCCAGCCCAACAGCGTCGCTTTCAGCCCCGACGGACGCCGGGCCTGGGTGACCAACCGCCTCGACGACAGCTTGACCGAGATCAGCGTCGCCGACCTCAGGGTGGTGCGGACGGTGCCGGTGGGGGACGAACCCCATGGAGTGCTCTGCGACCGGCAGGGCCGCCACATCTATGTCCTGAACACCTCCGAAGAGTCGATCAGCGTCCTGGACGCCACCTCGCTGAAGGAGGTGAAGCGTCTGGCGGCAAGCCGGTACCCCTGGGCCATGTCGCTCTCCCCCGACGGTTCCCGGATCATCGTCAGCCACGCTCTCTCGCGGCTGGTCGGCCTGCGGCAGCCTTCGGTCTCCGAGCTCGCCGTCATCGATGCCGACACAGCGACAGTGGAGGAACGACTCGATGTCGTCGACACCAACCTGCTGTCGGCGGTGCAGTGGCATCCCACCGGGAAGTACGCCCTGTTCACCCTGATGCGGACCAAGGCGCTCATTCCCATGACCCGCCTGACCCAAGGCTGGACCATTACCAACGGAGTCGGCATCGCCTGGGAGGACGGCCGGATCGACCAGGTGCTGCTGGATACTCCGGAAATCGGTTTCCCCGACCCGGCCTCCCTGGTGATCACCCCCGACGGCCGGCTGGCCTTCATCTCCAGCACCACTCTCCATCGGATCGCCGTGCTGGACCTGGAGCAGCTGGTGTCACTGGTGAACAGTGCCGACGACTATGAGCGGACCGAAGTCATTCCGAACCTGCTGGGAACCAGCTCCGAGTTCGTCGTGAAGTTCATCGAGACCGAGCGCAGTCCGCGGGGGCTGTCGCTGTCTCCCGACGGCAGGCAGCTCTTCGTTGCAGCCTCTTTGGCCGATGCCGTCCAGGTCATCGACGTGGAAAGCCTGGAGGTTAAGGCTACCATCGATCTCGGCGGGCCCAAGGAGATCACCAGGGCGCGTCTCGGTGAGCGTCTGTTCCACGACGCCAAGATTACGTTCCGGCGCCAGTTCTCCTGCCACAGCTGCCACCCGGACGGCCATGTCGACGGCATCACCTACGACATCGAAGCCGACGGCCTGGGGGTCAACCCGGTGGACAATCGTACGCTGCGGGGCATTCTCGACACGGCACCCTTCAAATGGAACGGCAAAAACCCCAGTCTGCGGCGTCAGTGCGGAGCCCGCCTCGCCGTGTTCTTCACCCGGCTGGCACCGTTCAACGAAGAGGAGCTGGCGGCCATCGACTACTACATTGCCACCATCCGGCGCCCCCCCAACCGTTATCGGGCCCTGGGAGCAGAGCTCACACCGGCCCAGCGGCGGGGCAAAGCTCTCTTCGAGCGTACCGTGACCAACACCGGAAAGCCCATCCCTCCGGAGGGACAATGCAGTTTCTGCCATCCGCCGCCGCTCTACACCAACCGCCGTATCTTCGACGTGGGGACGAGAATGCCGCACGATACCGACGGGCGCTTCGATGTCCCGCACCTGACCAACATCTACGACTCCGCTCCGTATCTCCACAACGGAGCAGCCAAGACGCTGGAGGAGATCTGGACGGTCTACAACCCCTATGACACGCATGGGGTGACCAATGACATGACCAAAGATCAGCTCAATGATCTGATCGAATACATCAAGACGTTTTGAGGGTTCAGGGTTGCAGGGGTTTACATTGGGTTGAAGGTTAAAGGTTGGCAGTCTTAATGCTTGCGGTGGGTTTGGAGGAGGGAAAGGGACGAGGACACCTATGCTGACGAACTGGAGAGTACGATTCCTGGGCCTGCTGCTGCCGTGTCTTGCACTTGCGGCGGCGGGGCTTCAGGCCGGAGCCGGCGACGACCCCGGCCTGCCGTTTGTTTATACCGAGTGGGAGCATCTGACCGTCAAGGACGGTCTGCCCAACGACCACATCTTTGCAGTACGGGCCGTGGATCCCTACGTCTGGATCGGCACCGAAGACGGCCTGGCGAGGTACGACAAGCGCACCGGCAAGATCAAGTCGTGGAAGATGGAGGACGGCCTCCCCTGGAAGGTCATCACCGGAATCGACGTCAGTCCCAAGACCGGCGACGTCTGGCTGGCTCTGTTTGGAGGGGGACTGGCCCGCTTCTCCGGCGGCAGGTTCGACCACTGGCACCAGCTCAACAGCGGGCTGGTCAATGACGTCGTCTACGCTGTCTCCTGTCTGGATGACGAGGTTTGGGCGGCAACCACTGCCGGCACCTCCCGCTTCAACACCGTCACCGGGCAGTGGACGATCTACAACGAAAAGAACGCTCCCATGGAGGAAATCTGGAACTACGGCGTCTACACCGCCCCCGGCAAGGTGTATCTGGCGGTGTGGGGAAGCGGGGTTCTCGAATACGACATCGCCCGCGACCAGTGGAAAGAGTACCTGGATCCGGACGGCGAAATGGAAATCGACCTCTTCCGGGATGACGGGATCATTCACGTCATCACCACCGGCGTCAATGTCGTCGACGGAGTGTACTGGATCTCAACCTACTTCGGTGCCTGCCGCTACGACGGGCGCCACTGGCGGGGCTATTACGCCCACGAGACCGGCCTGGCCAGCGACTTCAACAACAACGTCAGGGGCCGGTCGGCGGACGAGGCCTGGTTCCTGAGCGACAAGGGGGCGGGTGCGATCGTGGACTTCGCCACCGACACCTGGGTCACCTACACACGGGATGAGGACGAGTCCGGCCGGGGCAAGGCCGTCATCCGTCGGGGAGCCGAAACCGTCAAGGTCGTTCCCCTGGAGCGGTCGATTCCCCATAACTTCACGATCTGTGCCGACTTCGACGGCCCGGATGTGTGGGTCGGCACCTCCAAGGGCCTGGGACGCGGGATCGGGCGCAACTACTATGCAGGACTGCGGGCATCCGGCGCTGCTGCGGAAACGGCCCAGGGCGGCGGCGGAGCCTTGCTCCAGGGAGGTCGGTGACCATGAATTCAAAACTGATGGCTGTGTTGCTGGTTCTGGGCTCGGCGCCGGTGCTGGCGGCCCAACCCGGTCAGGCGTTGCCCAAGGAAGAGCTGTTGCCGGCTGAGGAGCTGCTGCCGCCGTTTCACGTCGACGATCCTGCAGTCCAGCAGTTGCTGCAGATCCTCGACCGAATCTCGCCTTATGAGAAGCCGCCCCTGCCCCTCAAACGTGACGCCATCTATGCCCTGACTCCCGTCGACCTGGAGCCGTTTTCCGGGGTCAAGCCTTTCAAGGAGCACTTCCTGCTGCAGATGGAGTACACGGGCCCGGGTCGCGCCATTCCCGAACCCGAGCACGTGGACTCGGTCAAGATCGGCTTCATCGGCCCAATCCAGCCTACGGTTTCGGTGGCCACCGGCGGCGCCAGCCATGAGGAACCTCTGGGCATCCAGATGCTGATGGGTACCCGCCTGGCGCTGGAGCAGGCCAATGCCCGCGGCGGATACCTCAAGCGCAACATCCCCTTCGAACTCGTGGTGAGTAACGACAACGGCCTGTGGGGCTCCTCCGGGAACGAGATCATCAACCAGGCTTACAAGGACAACGTCTGGGCGATTCTCGGAACCATCGACGGTGCCAACAGCCACATCGCCATCCGCGTGGCCCTGAAGGCCGAGATCGTGATGATGAACACCGGAGACACGGATCCCACGTTCATCGAAACCAACATCCCGTGGGTCATGCGCGCCATCAGCGACGACCGCCAGATGGGCTATCTCCTGGTGGACTATCTGTTCCGCAAACTGGACTACAAGCGGGTCGGGCTGATCCGGGCCTCCAACCGGTACGGGCGCTTCGGGACCCGCGAGGTGCGGGACGGCAGCCGTCGCCTGGGTCGGCCCATCGTCATCGAAATGGCCTACAAGGTGGGAGCCAGCGACTTTTCGCTGGAGCTGCAGCGGATCAAGGACGCCGGCGTCGAGGCGGTCATCCACTGGGGCAACGCCCGGGAAGGCGCGCTGATTCTCAATCAGATGCGCGAAATGGGGATGAACCAGCCCTACTACGGTTGCGACCGTCTGGTTTCAGACGAGTTCCTGAAACTCGCCGGTCCCAACGCCGAGGGGGCCACCATGGTCTATCCCTGGGATCCTCGGCGGGACGACCCCAAGCTGCACGCTTTCCGGAGCATCTTCAAGAAGCGCTTCGGAGTGGAGCCGGATACCTACGCCGCCCATGCATACGACGGAATGAACATCCTCATCTGGGCAATCCAGGTGGCTGGCCTGAACCGGGCCAAGATCCGCGATGTCATTGCCTACCGCTCCCAGCCCTGGCATGGCGTCACCGGCGACATCATCCTCAACGCGGCCTTGGATGATGTGGGACCGGTGGCGCTGGCTCGCGTGGAGAACGGGGCATGGAAGTACTACACGCGCGAGGAACTGGACATCCCCCGCGGCTATATCCCCGATCGGGACCGGGTGAGCCGGGAGGCCGTGGAAGCACTTGAACAGTAGGAAACTTTGGGCGGGCCGGCTCTCCCATGCGGTTCGGGGCAGCCGGCCTGCCGCCGGCTGCCTCCTGGCCTGCCTCTGTCTGGGTTTCCCCGGCGGGCTGTTTCGGCCGGCGGCAGCCGCCCCGGAAGCTGAGGGGGCTTCCCCCAAGGGCGAAGTGCAGGCCGCCCGCGACCGACCCAAACCTCACTACGACTACCGCGAACGGGCACAGCCCTATTCGGGTCCCGGTCGGGAGGAGCCGGACTGGACCGGCTTGACCGAGGTGGTACTCGGCTACTTCGGTCCTTCCGATCCCGCCCATCCGGAGTTCGACCTGTGGCGGGCCGCCTCCATGGCAGCCGACGACATCAACCGCGCCGGCGGCTGTCGCGGACTGCCTCTGCGCCTCGAACCTGCCTGGTCGGAGAACCCTTGGGGCACCGGAATCGCTCAAGTCGCCCGAATGATCTACAGCCGGCCGGTTCTGGCCGTCATCGGGTCGGTGGACGGCCCCTCCACCCATCTGGCCGAACAGGTGGTGGCCAAAGCCCGGGTCCCCCTCATCAACCCCGGAGCAACGGACCGCACCGCAAACCTCGCCAACGTCCCCTGGATGTTCAGTTGCCTCCCCGGGGAGCAGGATCAGTTGGCGCCCCTGATTGATGAACTGTTGGCCCGAACGGCGGGAGCACCTTACGCTCTGGTCTCGGCGGTCGACCACGATTCCCGGGTTTTCACCGGCGAACTCCGACGTCTGCTGTCGCGTCGCGGATCGACCCCGGCTTTCCATTTCGATGTCGCCGACCCCACGGCGTTCGATCATCTGGACCGACTGGCCGACCCGAGGCTGAAAGCGGTGATCGTGGTGGGAGATCCGGGGGATTCCGCCGGCCTGCTCAGACGGATCCGCACCGTTTTTTCGGGGCCCGTTTTCGGATCGGTGGCCATGGGCCGCCGAGCTTTCCTGGAAGCGGTCCGCGACCTTCCCGGGGAGGTCATCTATCCTTATCCCGCCGAAACGGACGCCGTGGAGTCGTTCTCGCAGCGGTTTCTTGAACATACCGGCGTCCCCGCGGACTTCGCCGCCGCCCAGACTTACGACGCCGTTCGCCTCCTGTGCGAGGCGATCCAGCGGGCGGGCTTCAACCGGGCCCGTCTCCATGACGCGCTCCGCGAGCTGGTGCCCTGGCGGGGAGCCGCTGCCGGCTGGATCAACTGGGACCGCACCGGCCAGAACACCCGTCCCGTGAGGCTGGTCCGGAGGGAGCACCCCTAGCCCGCGCCACCCGTGTCCGCGTCCGTCCGGGTCCGTTCCCGTCCTCCCCAAGCCGCAGGCCTCCCCTGCAACTCCCTCCCCGGCGCGGGTATCCTATTCGTCATGCTAGCCACGGTTCTTCTCCTGCTGAACCTGTCCGCGAACCAGTACCTCTCCGACCTTGAAGTCACCCCGCTTTCATTCGACGCGGAGGTCTTCCGGGAGGCTTTCAACCAAGCGGCGGATCGTCCCCGGCTGGTGGTGGTGGTGTCCCCCACCTGCGGGCACTGCCTGCAGCTGGCCTCCGACGTTCAGGACGTCCTGAGCCGCCAGCCGCAGTCCCGGCTGAAGGTGTTCGTCCTCTGGGAACCCTACATGCGCGGCGACACCAAGGCCAGTGCGCAGCGGGCGGCGTCTTTTCTTGCCGACTCCCGTGTGGTTCATTACTGGGATCTCTGGCGTTACGGGGCCAGAGTCTACTCGGCCCAGCTCGGGATCCCGGCCATGGAGGCCTGGGACATGCTGGTTTTCTACAAACCGCATCTGGTCTGGAAGGAGTCCCCTCCGGAGCCGACCTTCTGGATGCAGAACCGCGGCCTGCAGATCGGCACCCCCTACGCCAAGGACGCCTTCGAGAAAGAAATCCTCCAGTGGGCCCGGTGAAGTGGCACGATGTCACCGCCCCGTTGACCGACCGAACCGAGGTTTGGCCGGGCGATGTTCCCTTCTCCCTGCGCTGCAGCCACCGTCTGGAGTCGGGTGACCCGTTCACACTGGCATCGGTCACCATGAGCCTGCACGCCGGAAGCCATCTGGACGCCCCCGCTCACGCGGTGCCCCAGGGGGCGACCGTGGACGAAGTGGGGCTGGAGGTCTGCGTGGGGCCCGCGCGTCTGGTGACGCTCCCCTCGCAAGGTCTCATCGGGCCGGAGGGCCTGTTGCCGCTGCTGCGGGACGTGCCGCCCCGCCTGCTGTTCCGGCTGCAGCCCGGACGGATCCCCGGCAAGCTGCCGGCCTTTTTCCCGGCTTTCTCCGCGGCTTCCGCCAGCCTGCTGGTGGAGTCAGGTGTTCGGCTGGTAGGTGTGGATACCCCCTCGGTGGATGCGGTCGACGACGAAACCCTCCCCGCCCACCGGACGCTGGCTTCGGCGGGCGTGGTCATCCTGGAGAACCTCCACTTCCAGGGAGTTCCCGACGGCGACTACGAACTGATCGCGCTGCCACTGAGAATCCCCGGCGCCGAAGCTTCGCCCGTGCGGGCCATCCTGCGGGAAACGAGTTCAAAGGCTTAAGTTTCCGTCACGACTCCGCCTTCCCTTTCCCCGGCGGCTGGTCTACGCTGGGGCGCAAGGGGGGCAAGGATGTCGAACCAACTATCCCGACGGGCATTCGTCCTGGGAACAGCAGTTCCCGCAGCGGCAGCCTCGCTGCGCGCGCCGGCGGCACAGCCGACGGTGGCGGTGGCGTCAAGACCGGCGGTCCTTGGGGGCCGGCCCCTGCGAACTGGGCCTCTGCCGGACTGGCCGATGATCGAGCAGGAGGATCGGCACCGCTTCCTCGCTGCTCTGGAGCGGAGGGAATGGTGCCGGCTGGGAGCTCAGACCACCACCGATTTCGAGGAGGAATGGGCGCGGCGTCTCGGGGCCCGCTACGCCATCGGCGTGGTCAACGGCACCAGCGCCCTGTATGCCGCGCTGAACGCCCTGGAGGTGGGACCCGGCGACGAGGTTCTGGTTCCACCGTACACGTTTGTCGCCACCATCAATGCCGTCTTCCAGCAGTACGCCCTGCCGGTGTTCGTGGATACCGATTTCGAAACCCAGCAGATGGATCCGGCGGGGATCGAAGGGGCCGTCACCGAGCACACGCGCTGCATCCTGCCGGTTCACCTGGGCGGTAATGTGGCCGACATGGGGCGGATCCTGGCGGCCGCCGAACGGCTCCAGCTGCCCGTTGTGGAGGACGCCTGCCAGGCTCACTTCGCTGAATGGAACGGCAAACGGGTGGGTGCCTTGGGTGCAATCGGCTGTTTCAGCTTTCAGGCCTCCAAGATCCTGCCCTGCGGCGAAGGGGGGGCGGTGGTCACCAACCGGGAAGACCTCTATGACCGCCTGCACGCCTTCCAGAACAACGGCCGCGACCGCAGAACCGGGACCACCCACGGCTACCTCCACCAGGGCGGCAACCTTCGGATGACCGAGTACCAGGCGGCTCTCCTGCAGGCTCAGCTGACGCGGCTGGAAGACCAGTGTCGGATCCGGGAACAGCGGGCCAGGCGGTTGACTCAGCTCCTGGATCAGGTGGGAGGAATGGTCCCCGCCCGGATGTACCCCGGATGCACCCGCAACACTTGGTACATCTACATGGCGCGCTACGATGCCGACCGCTTCAAGGGACTTTCGCGAGCGGGTTTTCTGAAGGCGATGCAGGCCGAGGGAATCCCCGTGGGGCCCGGCTACAAACCGCTCAATCGGGAGCCTTTCATCGAGACGCTCCTCCAGTCGCGGGCCTTCCGGCGGATCTATCCGGAGGACCGGCTGCGCCGTTACCGCGAACGGAACCGCTGTCCGGTCAACGACCGGCTCTGCGAGCAGGGCCTGTTCCTGTCCCAGCGTCTCCTGCTGGCCCCGGAATCGGAGGTGGAGCTGGTGGCGGCGGCGGTGGAACGCATCCAGCGCCACGCCGAAGAGATCGCCCGGGCGGTTTGAAGGCGGGGAGAGCTTCGAAGGTTCGAGGGTTCAACAGGAGCTCACCACGGTTCCCCGCCGCAGCCCGCCCCTCGAGGATCAGGAGCCGGTGGCTGAGCTTCCCGGGCGCCCCGGCCGCGGAAATGCCCGACGCTCCTGCTCGGGGACAGTCCGTACGGCGTGATGGGGACAGTCCCCACGCCTTCGTCAAGGACTGCCACCGCTGTTGTCGGTTCGGGTCGGCGGCGGAGGCCGGGGGTCGGGTCTTCCTTAGCAAGGCCTCACCCTGAGCCTACACACACACCGTGCCGTCGTCCTCGAGGTAACACGCGTCCGATTCAAATTTGCGCCACTCGGCGACGAACTGCTCCAGTTCATCGAGGTACCGGGCCAGCGCCGCTTCTCCCTCGATGCGGCGTTGGTCCCAGATCGCAGGACGGTCGGCGCTTTCTCCGCCGGTCAGCTCGACCCGGTAACGCACTACCAGGTCACGCAAGCGGTCTTCGATTCGGTCCGCCGCCGGCGAATGTTCGGCCCGGTACAGAACGATCACTCTCGTTGAACCTCACCCGGCGGATCAGTCCAAAGAGACCGACTCCACCTGGATCATGTCGCCTTCGAGCTTGCCCGTCACCGTGACCCGGATATGGTCCTTCTTGTCCGATTCCTTGAGCAACGCCAGCACCTTCTGGTTGCCCTCCTGGTCGAACTTCAGGAACTTGCCGTCCGCGAGAATCCCAAATCCGCTGTCGGCACAGTTGATGATGCATTCTCGGCTGTGGGAGTCCGGATTGTCCTTGACCTTGTTGGCGCACATGGCGTCGGTGAGCGGAACGTTGCTCCAGGTACCCGCATAGAGGGGCACGACGAAGACAACCACAGCCAGCAGGGTGAAAATGGCTCGCTTCATTCCGATTCTCCTTTCCAGGTTGGACAGTCTCCCCGCGGTCGGGCCCGCCGACCCGGCGACGCCCTGCCGTAGATCTTGCTGCGGCGACACCGCAGACGTTGCGGGGAGACAATTGATGTTCTGGAGAGGAATTTTCCCACATGGGCGGGGGCAGGTCGGCAAGTCGCCGGCGACCGAGTGGCTTCCGCCCTCACCTCCACCCGCGGCATGACGTCCCGGCGCCGGTCTCAGCCGTCAGTCTCCCGGGATCCGGCGCACCCTTTCCGGGGGTGGGTACGGCAGCCCTAACGCTTGGGCGGGTTCTCCAGCAGGGCGACAGTCTCTGCGTGCCCCTTGCTGCGCGCCCAGTCCAGCGCCGTCCAGCCGTTGGCGTCCTGGGCCCGGTAGTCGGCCCGGTTCTCCAGCAGGAACCGGACACATTCGGTGTGCCCCCGCAGCGCCGCCCAAAGCAGTGCGGTCTGCTGGGATTTGTCCACTGCGTTCACCTCGGCCTTGGCCTTCACCAGCGCCTGCAGGACGGGCAGGTGTCCGTTCTCGGCCGCCCGCATCAGGGCTGTGCGATCCATCGGGTCCTTGGCGTTGACGGGGGCTTTGGCGGCAATCAGCAGTTCCACCACGGGCAAATGCCCCGCCTCGGCGGCCAAGATCAACGCCGACGTGCGGTCCTTGCCAACCAGGGCAGGGTCCGCACCCGCCTGCAACAGGTGTTGTACCGCCTCCACGTGGCCTCCTCCGGCAGCCATGATCAGGGCCGTACGTTCATCCACGTCCCGGGCGTTGGGGTTGGCCTGATGTTCCAGCAGCAACGCCACGGTGTCGGCGTGCCCGGCGCCTGCAGCCAGCATCAGCGCCGTCTGGGAGCCATGGTCCACGGCGTCGACTTTGGCCCCGCGCTCCAGCAGCAGCCGAACGGTAGGCGTCGAGCCGGCCTCCGCCGCCCGGATCAGAGGGGTCTTTCCCTCAACGTCGGCGCGCTCCACCGAGGCCCCACCATCCAGAAGCACCCGCACCGTCTCGGTGTGGCCGCCCTTGGCGGCCAGAGAAAGGGCGGTGGCGCCGCCGAAGTCTTGGTCGTCCACCGCTGCACCGCGGTCCAGCAGTGCTTTCACCACCTCGGCCTGCCCCCTGGACGCTGCCGCCATGAGCAGCGTCGTCGAACGTGGGAGCTTCTGGTCGATGGGCGCTCCATCCTTGATCAGCGCCACCGCCGTGGCCGTGTCGCCGCTCTCAATGGCGGTCACCAACTGCTGGCCCGGACCGGGACCGCAACTGAGGATAAACACCGCACACCAAGCCAGTCGCGAAAGCCCCAGGATGACTCCTGCCCGCCTTCCCGCACGCTGCATAACACACCTCCCCCAGACGTGTCGCCGAAACAGCGTATGCTAAGGATTCGACATCGCCGCCGAATCCTGCCGAAAGCTCAGGAGAATAGGGGGAAATGTAGCACAGCAGCCCACAAAAGCAAATACCCTGGTTCAGGACGGAAACCGTTGATGTCTTCAGTGATCGACCCTGCCCGCCTGCAGACCCTGAACGACCGCCCGATCCTCAGCGGCCGCTTCGTCCTTTACTGGATGCAGCAGTCGCAGCGGGCCGAATGGAACCACGCCCTGGAGTTCGCGGTGGCCGAAGCGAACCGACTCCACCTGCCGGTGGTGACGCTGTTCGCTTTCGACCCGAATTACCCCGAGGCCAACCTCCGCCACTACCAGTTCATGTGGGAGGGGCTGGTGGAAACCGCCGACCGGCTTCATCGGCGCCGGATCGGGTTCGTCCTGCGGCTTGGTCCACCTCCGGAACTGGTGGTCAGGCTCGCCCAGGATGCCGCTCTGGTGGTGTGTGACCGGGGGTATCTGCGGCACCAGCGCCGGTGGCGTCGGGAGGTCGCCCTCCACTCCGGGCGCCGGGTGGTCCAGGTGGAAAGCGACGCGGTGGTGCCGGTGGACGAGGCATCCCTGCGGCAGGAATACGCGGCGCGGACCCTGCGCCCGAAACTCCTCCGGCTGCTCGACCGGTACCTGACACCGGTTCCTTCCTCCGCTCCCCGATTCCCCGCGCACTCGCTGGAGATCCCCGGTGAGGACTTCACCCGTCCCGGCTGGATCGACCGGCTGGGCCTGGACCGCTCGGTCGCCCCCGTGACAGCGTATTTCCGAGGGGGAACCAGCCAGGCCAAGCTCCGGTTTCAGCACTTCCTGGAACAACAACTGGCCGGTTACGCTTCACTGCGCTCCCAGCCGCAGCTTACAGGCGGGTCGACCATGAGTCCCTATCTGCACTTCGGCCAGATCTCGCCGCTGTACCTGGCGATGGAGGTGCGGCGCCGGGCGGCGGCTCCGGCGGACTCCGAAGCCTATCTGGAGCAACTGGTTGTGCGGCGGGAACTGTCCCTCAACTTCGTGGAACGCTGCAGCGATTATGACCGCTACTCGGGACTGCCGGCATGGGCGCGGGCGACCCTTGAACGCCATCGTCCCGATCCCCGGCCTGCGATCTACGACCTGGACACGCTGGAAGCCGCAGCCACCAGTGATCCCTACTGGAACGCGGCCATGAGAGAGATGACCGGCACCGGATTCATGCACAACCATATGCGGATGTATTGGGGCAAGAAGATCCTGGAGTGGTCGCCGGATCCCCAGACCGCGTTTGAAAGGGCACTGGCCCTGAACAACCGCTATTTCCTGGACGGACGAGACCCCAACTCCTACGCCGGCGTGGGATGGGTCTTCGGGCTCCACGACCGCCCCTGGGGCGAGCGTCCCGTCTTCGGGACCGTTCGCAGCATGACCGCGGCCGGCCTCGAACGCAAGTGCGACATCCTCGGCTACGTCTCGCGCATCCAGCGCCTGATCGCCGGAGGCGGTGAGGTTCCGCCCGATGCCGGCGGGCCAGCGATCGGCTAGCGGGGGGTGACCGGGCGCAACGTCACCTCGAATTCCATCTCCGCCGGGGTGACCCGGTAGGTTTCCAGGGTCTTGATCGCCGTGCAGCCGACGCCCGTCACCGCCTGGTCCAGGGAGAGCACGATGCCCTCCGACGGCACCAACTGGAACGGGTACTCCGCCCGGGTGAGGTTGTCGGTGGTGAATCGCCGGGCCGACACGTTCAGGGGCAGGCTCCCGGAGGCCTCCAACCCGTATCCATCTTCGGAAAACAGCCGGATCCAGAGCACGTCGGTGTGGTTGCCGTAATCCTGGGGTATCAGGTAGGGCGAATACCAGCCATCCACCGTGTCCGACCAGACCCCCAGCTTCGCCCCGGTCTTGCGGTCCGGATAGGTTTCGAAGGGGCCGCGGCCGAACCAGCGGATCTGATCCAGCCCGCCGCTGACCTCCAGTTCCAGCCCCACCTTCGGCAGCCACCTGGGCTGCGCACCCAAAGGAGTCATCCGTTGCAGGAGCCGGACCGAGCCGTCCCCGGCAAAGCGGTAGACATGCAACACCTCGAAAGCCAGGTCCGAAACCGGAGAGCGGTAGCGGGTCCGCACCCGAACCGTGTGCTCCTCTCCACCCGTGTCCACCGCCGTCACTTCGCGCACCAGGCGGTCCAGACCGGCGGCGAACCACTCTTCCGCCATTTTCGGCTCTCCCCAGGCCCGTTCGAACTCGTTCGCCACCGGCGCCCGCCAGACATTGAAACGGGGCCCCCGACGCAGCAGCTCCCTTCCCTGGACCTGCATCGAGACCAGCTCCCCGGCGCGACGGTCGAAAATGTGGACGAAGTCATCACCCGACACCACCAGCCGTTCCCCCTCGTCCCGCCACCTCACCGGCCGCATCGGAGTGGTCCCCACCGTCGGAGCCTCCGGCAGCGCGAACTGCTCCCACGCGATCTCATGTCCGGCCTCCGCCCAGGGGGTAGCGGTCCGCAAACGGAACGAAAGCGTCAGGTAGCGTGTGGGGGAACCCGAGGCGGCAGCGGACAGGTTCCCAGGGCCGGTCGGAGTGCGCCGGAAGGGGACCGTCACCTCCAGACTCTGTTGGGGAGGCAGCTCCACGTCCAGCGTCCCGGACTCCACCGCTTCGCCGTTGCTTTGGACCTCCCACACCGCCTGCAGCTCGGAGAGGTTCGTGAAATCATACAGGTTGGTGATCCGGATCCGGCCGGCGGCCACGTCCACGGCCTCCATGCGCACCGGTTGCGGACTCTTCTTGAGCTGCCACAGCTCGGGCTGGAAAGTGCGGTCCGGCCACACCAGCCCGTAGCTGCGGGCGCCGATTCCCAGCCAGAAAAAGGAACCCGCTTCCATCTCCTCCTCGAAGTCCAACCAGACCAACGCCCCGGCGGGATCCAGCGAGCCGGGATCGGCGAGCTCATCGTCGGTGAGGGCCCGGTCCCAGACCCGGACCGCATCCAGAACCGCATGACTCAGATAGCCGGCGTGTTCCTGGCCCACCAAATCCGCCTGCCGTCCGAGATTGACCGGAAAGGCGGTTCGGCCGGTCAGCCCACGAAAGTGCCGGCGGGCCGCCGGAGTTCCGTCAATGTACAGGAGCAGCTCCCCACGGCCGAGCACCCCCGTCAGCCGGTGCCAGCGCCCGGTCCAGTCCGGCGGAACCGGCGCCCGGACCCGTCCGCCGTCCTCGCCGTTGACATAGAACTCGACCGTTTCGGCGTCACGCTGGATCAGCCCCCAGCCCTGCTCGCCCTTGTTCAGATACCAGCCATGCCCGTTCCATGGGTAGGGATAGATCCACAGATCGAGGGTCAGCTCCGCCTGCTGCTCATCCAGCTCGGGACGCTGGTACAGCTCAACCCATTCGTCGTGGCCGCTGAGGTAGACGGCGTCCCCGAAACGGCCCGTCACCAGCCGGGCCCGACCCAGCAGCGCCGCCCAGCGCCAGCCGCGGCCGGCCGGATCCGCACCTTCTCCCTCGACAGCCGCATCCGGCGTCAGCCGTACCGGCCAGCGGATGCCCGGACTGACCCAGTCCCACACCGCCCCTCCGCTCAGCCGGGGGTAGCGGCGGATCAGATTCCAGAATTCGTCCAGGCCGCCCAACGCGTTGCCGGACGCCGCCAGATACTCGTCCATGAACGAAGGTCGGGGATCCTGGGCGGCCGGAACCTTGGCCACCACCTCCTCCAGGGTTCTGGGAGTGGGATAGCGGGGTCCCACGATGTCTTCGCAGCGGGTGGGGCGGAAAGCGTTGGGATCGCCACCCAGATAGTCGTTGTTCCCGCCGTACATCCAGCCGGGGCGGCTCGGATCCAGCCGCTTTCCTTCCTCGATCACGGCGCAGATGTTGTCGCCGGACCCGCTTTCGTTGCCTGCACTCCAGATGATCACGCTGGGGTGGTTGCGGTCCCGCAGCACCATTTTGCGGGCGCGGTTGACGTAGGCGTCCCGCCATTCGGGATCCTCCGAGAGGTACTCGGTGGCATGGGCTTCGTCGCCCGTCTCATCGATGATGTACATGCCCAGCTCGTCGGCCAGCTCCAGAAACTCCGGGGGAGGCGGATAGTGCGAGGTCCGCACCAGGTTGATGTTGAACCGCTTCATCAGCACCAGATCCCGGCGGAGAGTCTCCCCATCGACGGCGTTGCCGGTTTCGGGATGGTGCATGTGGCTGTTGACGCCGTTGAACTTCACCGGCACTCCGTTGACCAGCACCTGCTGGTCCCGGATTTCCACTTCACGGAAACCGATGCGCCGGCTCAACACCTCGGTCACCGCTCCCTGTTCATCCAACAGCTCCAGCAAGAGCGTGTAGAGGTGGGGCTTCTCCGCCGACCATTGCCGGGGAGCTCTCACCGTCCGCCTGAAAACCAGCAGATCCTCCTGTCCCGGCTGCAGGTTGAAAGATAACTCCTCAGGTGAGATCTGAAGTTCACCTTGCCAGTTCAGTCCGACCCGGAGGCGGCCCTGCCGGGCCCGGCTGCCGTAGTTGCGCAGCGCCGCCTGCACCCGCAGTTCGGCATCCCGGTACTCGGCGTCCAGATCCGTCACCACCGCGAAATCGCGGATGTGGACTTCCGGGGCCGCCATCAGATAGACGTCCCGGAAGATCCCGGACAGCCGCCACATGTCCTGGTCCTCGAGGTAGGTTCCGTCGGAGTTGCGCCACACCTTGACCGCCAGCAGATTCGGACCCGGCTCCAGCAAGGGGGTCAAGTTGTATTCAGCGGGCTCCATCCCGCCCTCGCTGTAGCCGACCCGACGTCCGTTGACCCAAACCTCGGCCGCCGACTTGACGCCCTCGAAGTGCAGGAAGACCTGACGCCCCTCCCAGTGAGGAGGCAGCTCGAACCGGCGGCGATAGCATCCCACCGGGTTGAAATCCGACGGCGGCAGCGGAGGCTTCGCCGCGAAGGGGTGGGCGATGTTCCGGAACTTGGGCCAGTCGTAACCCTGCATCTGCCAGTTACCGGGGACGGTGACCAGATCCCAGCCGGAATCGTCGAAAGCCGGACGATGAAAGCCGGCGGGCGATTCCTCCGGGATCGGCGCCCAGTGGAATCGCCACTGTCCGTTGAGCAGCAGACAGTAGGGCGATTGCTTGCGGGCCAGACGCAGCGCCTGACCCCGCGTGGCGTAAGGCATGAGGGTGGCGTGGGGAGGTTCCTGTCCCTGCTCGAAAACTCGCGGGTCCTCCCACGGACGGGGTGCCTGGACAGCAGGCAACACCAGCACACTCGCCAGCACCGAAAGGCCGACAGGGAGCATCCAGGAGCGCATGACGGTGCGGATTCTATGCCCAAACCTGGGTTTGGAAAACCGGCAACTCCGGCGCCGGGAGCGCGTCCCGGCCGGGGACACGTCACAGTCAGTCCAGCAGCTGAGCCGCCGCCTCGGCGGAAGCACCCTCATGGATGATCGCGCGTAACCCGCGGATCATGGCTTCCATCCGCGGGTGCTGGAAGATGTTGCGGCCGTAAACCACACCCGACGCTCCGGCCTGGATCATGGCGGCCGTCCGGGACAGCAGCTCCAGGGTGTCGACCCTGCCCCCGCCCCGGGGCAGCAGGGGGACGCCTCCCGCCAGTCGCACCAGTTCGGCGTAGTCGGCCGGCGAATCGGTGGGATCGGACTTCAGGATATCTGCGCCCAGTTCGACGGCCTGGCGGTGGAGCGGCAGTACCAGCTCCCTGGAGCCGCTGACGGCATAGCCGCCGCCTGCCGGATCGTCGACCAGCACCAACGGCTCGACCATCAGCGGCATCCCGAAACGTTCGCAGTCCGCCTTGATCCGGCACAGATTGGCCACGGACTGCTCGTGGACCGAAGGGCTGTCGGGCGCGAGGAAGAAGTTCACCAGGACGGCGGCAGCGTCCAGTCGGACCGCCCGTTCCACCGCCCGACCATGCAGGCGGCTGAACCGATGTTCGGGTTTGGGGGTCGCGTAGACGTTGGCCACATCGCAGCGCAGCACCAGCGCCGGCTTGCGTTCGAGGCGGAGTGACTGCAGCCGCATCGCCTGCCCGGGGCCGAGGAGAATGCCGTCGACCCCCGCCCGGGCGGCGCGGGAGATGACGGCGTCGAGATCCTGGATTCCGTCCAGCAGATCCCAGCGGTTGAACTGGGCATGGTCCAGAGCCAGCAGCAGGCACCTGCCGTCGGGGGCGAACAGGCGATTCAGGCGGGGCGTCACCGACATTCAGGGTTGTCCCAAGTGCGTTTCCGAAACCGCACGATCCGCATGATCGGCGTGATCCGCAGATCTAAAGGAGGTGCCCCAGCTTCTCTTTCTTGGTCCGGAGGTAATCCCGGCAATAGGGCGAGTGCTGAACCACCAGGGGCACCCGTTCCACCACCCGAATGCCCTCAGCTTCCAGACCCCGGATCTTCTCCGGATTGTTGGACATCAGTCGTACCCGCAAGGCTCCCAGGTACTTCAGGATTTCCGCACAAAAGCTGTAGCTGCGCTCGTCGGCCTCGAAGCCGAGCTGGAGGTTGGCGTCCACGGTATCGACCCCCTGGTCCTGCAGCTCATAGGCCCGAATCTTGTTGACGAGTCCGATGCCGCGCCCCTCCTGGGCCTGATAGATCAGGACCCCTTGATCGGCTTCGGCGATGCGCTGCAGCGCCTCTTCGAGCTGGTCGCCGCAGTCGCAGCGCAGCGAGTGGAAAGTGTCGCCGGTGAGGCACTGGGAGTGGATGCGGACCACCGGATCGCGATCCAGGGGAGGGGTCCCTTTGACCAGCACGGCAGCCTCTTCCTGATCCACTTCATTCTCGAACCCGTACAGCTCGAACTCGCCAAAACGGCTGGGGAAACTGGCTCGAGCCACCCTCGTCGGGTCCACCAACGCGCGCCGCATGGCGGCGAGTATACCATGCAGAATCAGGGCCTTCCGCACTGGGTGGACCACCTGTTGGAGCCGGCGCTCAGGAACTCCCGCCCGCTCCACCCGTGATCCCGCCTCTCCAAGGCAGTCTTTCAGAGCCTTGCCGGACGTCGGCCGTGCGGCTATCCTCGGGGGCAGTGTACTTGCAGGTTTTAGGGATCGGGGGCGCCTTTACCGCCCGGCATTTCAATACCGCGTTCCTTGTTTCGGCACCCGATGTGCGGCTGCTGATCGATGGACCGCAGGGCCTGCTGCGGCTGCTGGCGGAACAGGGGATCGCCCCGGAGGAGATCACCGGAGTGGTGCTGACCCATGTGCACCCGGACCATGCCGCCGGAATGGCCCTGTTTCTGCTCTGGCGCCGATATGTTCTGGGACGGCGCACGGTTCTGTACACGTCGCGCCGGGTCTATGATCACCTCGAGCGGCGCTTCTTTCCGGCCTTTGCGGAGACCTTTACGGATGACCTCACCGGGATCGTGTCGACACGTTTTGCGGAGTTCGTCGACTGGTGCGAGCTGCCCGAGGAGGGTGTGACCCGGTTGAGCGCCGAGGTGGGTCTGGAGATTCGGCACAACTGGCATCCGGTGCCGACGCTGGGTCTGCGCATCCACCTGGGGGAGCGGGTGATCGGCATGAGCGGCGACCACTGCTTCCAGCGGGTGCTGCTGCGGAGGCTTCACCGCGAGGGCCGCATCGACCGGTCGGCCTACGAGCGCATGGCGGGGTCGTGGTTGTGGGAGGCGGATCTGATTTACCACGAGGCGGCGGCCGACGGGGCCGGCGGACACACGCCGGAGAGCGAGCTGCTGCAGCTTCCGCCGGAGGTTCGGGCGAGGATCCGCCTGATCCACGTGGCCGACGGATTCCGGGGAACGCTGCCGGTGGCGGTGGAGGGCGAGCGGGCGGTGGTGGACGAGGATGGGGTGCTGCGTCTGGAGGTGCCCGGAGCCTCGTAAGTTCTTGAGAATTCGTCGTGAGTGTGTTACTAAGCAGTAGCTTTCCGAAACGCCTGGAGCCGGGAGGGTCCGGGCCTCCAGCCTCAGTCAGGTCAGCCAAGGAGGAGAGAGATGCAGGAGAATCCGCAGGGTATGGGACAGCCCCCTCAAGTGCCGCCGCCGACTCCGCCGCCGCCCAGTCAGGGAACCGGTCAGTCACAGAACCGGACGATCATGCTGATTCTGTCGTATCTGGGCATCCTGGCGCTGGTCCCGCTGCTGGTGGAAAAGGAGGATCAGGAAATCCAGTGGCATGCCAAGCACGGGATCGTGCTGATGGTGACCTGGGTGGTTCTGTGGGTCGTGCTGTTCGTCATCAGCCTGGTCCCGGTGATCGGCCAGATCCTGGGGTGTCTGCTTTCCGTAGTGCTGCCGCTGGGCGCGCTGGCGATCCACATCATCTGCATCATCAAGGCGATCAACGGGGAGAAGTTCCGGCTGCCGGTGGTCACCGACTTCGCCGATCAGTGGAAATAGGTCGCCGCTTGTGGACGTTTGCGGGCGCAGGCCTGGTCTGCGCCCTTTTCCTTTTCACGGACCTGCCGCTGCGCGCGGAGGTCCGGGCGATCCGCCTGTATCAGGCGTGGGCGTCACCGGTGGTGTCGCTGGCGGTGCGGTGCCGCTACGGGGAAACCTGTTCGGTGTATGCGTTGCGGCAGTTGGAGGAACGGGGTTTCTGGGGAGGCAATCTGAGGATCGCCGGCCGGCTGGCGATGTGTTCTCCGTTGGGGGCGCTGGTGGAAGAGGTCTCGAAGTAAAGGGGTTTCAGGTCCCTGCGTTCCGGGTTTGCGGGGGTCTCATGCATCCGGCGCGGAGGCTGCCAGAGCAGGAATCAGGGGAAATGGGATAAGCGAAGAACCGGATTTCGACGACCCGCAAAATCACCGTGTCCGCGAAGCCCCGAATTGTTCCCTGAGCACCCGAGTCCCGACGGGAAGATGCCTGATCCCGCGACTGGCGAGCCGAGGAGCCGGAACCAATCGCCGCCGCTCTTGAAAGGGGGCTGGAGGCGGCGGGCGGATTCGAACCGCCGAATAAAGGTTTTGCAGACCTCTCCCTTAGCCACTTGGGTACGCCGCCCCAGGGGAACTCCAGACTACCAGATTCGGGGCGGCCGGGGAACCCCGGGATGCGCAGGGGCCGTTGGCCCGTGGTTTTCCGATTTCACTCCGGCAGCGCCGCGTCTGCAGGCAGGGTCGGCCGGCGGCATGGGACGCGCGGCGGCCACGACGAAGGGAGGCATCCCGGGCACCGGGCCCTCCGTCAAATCCGGCGAACCGGACCGGGTAGCAGATCGGTGAAGCAGAACCCGTCACGGGACACCGTCTCACCGACCCGCACCGCAACTTCACGGTCGAACATGGGTCCCCCGAAACAGAAGGTATGAAACTCGCCGCGTTCTCCGCACGGATCCACCGTGGGCGGCAACTCTGAGAGCAGTTGCGCATCATAGGCCCGCCCCGCGAAGGTCTCCGGAAGCTGTCTGGGATCGACACAGGTCAACACCGCCCGCAGGCCGTCCCGCAACATTCGGCGGGCGAGGGCCGGCGTCTCGCCGGGGGAACACCAGAGGGGAAACCACGGTTCGATGCCGGTCCCGGACAGCATACGAACCCGATAGTCCCGCACATCCTGCAGAAACAGGTCGCCGAAGGCCACGTGGGTGACGCCCGCCTGCCGCCCCAACCGGATAGCCTCCCCCATCCGTTGCTCGTACTGGTCGTTGGAACAGGGAAACGGCAGGAAAACCGGCCACAGAGGCAGCCGCGCCGCCACAGCCTGCGCCTCCACCAGGGCGCGGCGAACGGCGTGCATCGCCACGCGCCCGGCTGCTTCGTTAAACGTCGTCAGCAGCCCGACGATCTCCACTTCCGGTTGTTGGCGAAGGACGTGCAACGTCCAGGCGCTGTCCTTCCCCGAGCTCCAGGAGAGCAGCACGCGGCGCAGCGTCATGGGGTCCCCTGGGAAAGACCTCCCAGCACGGGGGCACCGGAAGCGGTCACCCGGACAGGTTGGGGCAGGCCGTCGGGCAATGGGTGTACTTCGGGGTACAGCGCGTGCGCCAGGATTTCCAGGCTGTCCACCAGCCGGGGTCCCGGGCGGCTGAAGTAATGGGAACCGTCCGCAACGTACACCCGTCCCCAGCGAACCGCAGGCAGGTTCCTCCAGCCGGGAATGGACTGCAACCGCGGCACATCCTGCAGGGTGCGCTCCACGCTGAAGCCGCAACACGCGATGAAGACCACCTCCGGCCGCCAGGCCAGCACTTCCTCCCAGCGAAGCGTCCGCGACGGCCGACCTTCCTGACCAAGCCCCTCGATGCCCCCCGCCAGCCGGACGAGTTCCGGATTCCAGTGGCCACACGAAAACGGCGGGTCGAGCCATTCCAGCAGAGCGACCCGCCATCGGCGGCGAAGACCGGCCGCCCGTGCGGCGACCGCCTGGATCCGGGATTCCAGGGCGGCCGTGACTTTCCCGGCGGTGCTGTCCAAACCCACTACGGCCGCAACCTGCCGAAGACTGCCCAGCACTTCCGGAAGCGACTGCGGCTCCAGGTTGATCACCCGAGGACGACCGGAAAGGGCACAGGCAGCGGCTCGAACCTCATCCTCGGCCACGGCGCAGACGTCGCACAGCGCCTGGGTGACGATCAGGTCGGGTCGCAGCGCCTCCAGAGTCGGCAGATCCAAGGTGTACAGGGCTCGATTCGTCCGCAACCGCCGGCGAACCAGGCGATCGATTTCGGCGCTGGCAATCCCGGTTGGAATCAGGGTTCGGGTGACCTTGGGCAGTTGCCTGACGAACGGGGGGTGGTCGCATTCGTGGGTAACACCCACCAGTTGAGCTTCCAGTCCCAGCGCACAGACGATCTCGGTGGCACTGGGAAGGAGCGAGACGATCCTCACCGCGGCTCCCCTGACTCAGGGCATTCCCTGCGCGCGAAAGGGTGCCGGTTCGTGCAACGCGGGAAAGGCCTTTTCGGCGAGCGCGAGACCACCGAAGAGGGCTGTTGAATAAACCGCATCGCCGAGCAGCGTGTGGTGGAAGAACGGAATCGCCGCCACATAGCAGGCCACCAGTCCTTCCCACGTCTTCGGATAGCCGAGTGCCCAGACGCCAAGGTTGGACAGGACGAAGAACAGGACCGATGAGGCCAACACAGCCCCCGCGATCGGGGCCACTGTCCGGCGGGTCCGCAGGCGGAACCCGAGGCAGACAATCAGGGCGAAGCTTCCATAGACCACAGGGAGGAGGCGGTGCAGGCCCAGGGACAGGTTGCCGCCCAGCAGGCCGATCGCCAAGTCGCTCAGGGCCATCGCCGCCAGCGGCACAACGAAGGCCGCGCGCCGGTCGGCAAAGCATGCCCCGCCGAAGAGGGCGATCGCCCCGATGGGCGCGAAATTGGGCGGATGCGGGATCAGCCGGGATCCGGCCGCCGCCAGGATCATGCATACCAAGACAACAAAACGAACACCGTACATGCGTGCTCTTCTCCTTCCGGGGGGCTGAGTCGGTATTCTACCCGATCTCCCCGGCAAATCGGGTTGGACCACGTCAGTTGCCTGCAGAAATGAACTCACCCGGATCGGACGGCCCAGCAGTCCTCATGCCTTCTGTAGCAACATCGCCAAAGTCTTTTCGATCCGTTTGCGCCGGGTGTCCTCCTTCTTCGCTTCCTCAATCCACTTCACATACTCGCGCTGATGCGATGGAGGAAGTCGCTGGAACACGGATTGAGCGGCTGCATCCGCGCGCAGCGCCCTGCCCAGGTCCGGGGGGATCTCGACCGTCTTGCGGGACAACAACTCTTTCATCCCAAATCCTCCTGGTTGAGCGGCACTCCGACGTGAGAAATCGCCAGTCTCACACGTAACCCTGGTCTTCGTAGAAGCTGAAAGCTGCTTCCGTGAGCGCAGCAAGCTCTTTAAACAGTGCCTGGTCTGATGCGGCAAAATTGAAACATGACTTACCTTGCATACGCTTCTTCAGCGCAGGTGACATCGATTCAGCCAACCGCGGATTCAGATAAAGGGGCATCAGATGATAACTTACATAGCTCTTCTTGATCTGGATGCCTCCGAACCACAAGGGCTGATTGTTGCTTTGCATATGTTTCGTGTACACAGAGAGCTCATGGTCCTGGTCAATCGCACAAACAAGCCTTCGGGCAAAAGGCTGCATCAATGCGGGCTGAACAGAAGAAACAGACGACGTCAGTTGCGGACTGATCAGCCTCAATCACGACCCTCCTCAGAAAGCTGAGAGTGTCTTCCTGCGGCTGCGCAAGGCCGAACGGCGAAAAGATCGCTGACAGGAGAATCATGATCACGGCTCTCATGGGCATGGGCGCTCCCGACGGTCCGAATGCCGCCTGACGATACAGTGCATCGTCTCAGATGTCAGGCGGAGTCCCAAGGATCAAGCAAAGCCGGTCGCACGGGAGTCCTGGATCGGCGAAAGCTGCGCAACGGCCGCTGAGCCGGGGAGTCGTGGACGGGGCCGTGTTCCTTCCTCCTTCTCCCTGCGCCTTGACTTGACGCCAAGGCGGAAGCCGTCTAATCTCCCGCTCTGAGGAATCGCCGGGGCCAAGGGGCTGCGGCGTCGGATCCTCGAGTTTGACACCAGGACGGCTGGATGAACGGGAAACCGGTGTGAAGCCGGTGCTGCCCTCGCAACTGTAAGCGGGCCCGAACTCCACACACAGGCCACTGTCCGCCGCGGCGGGCGGGAAGGCGTGGAAAGTAGTTACCCGCAAGCCAGGAGACCGGTCCAGCCGCCCCTCACAAGCCTCCGAAGGGGAGGCAAGGAGGAAACATGCTGACCCTCTCTTCCCGCCCGATCCAGGGCGAAACCCGGAACTTCAGTCCAGGGATGACCCCCCGGCTGCAGGCGTCCGCCTGGTGGAAATAGGCCGGGCACCGGGGCGCCGAGCCGCCCCGCCCAATCTCTCCAAACCAGCGGGATTCCGCACTGCTTCGGGAGATCATCCAATGAACAGACTGAACGCACTTGTTTTCAATACCCTGTTTGTACTCAGCTTTCCGGTCCTGGCGACCGCCGGCGAACCGGACGCCGCCGCTGAAAAGCCGCGCCTGCAGGCGCCGCCCGAGACCGTTACCGTCACCGCCACCCGGACACCCGCCGAACTGCGGGAGCTGGGACGGGCCGTCACCGTGGTCAGCCGTAAGGATATCGCCGCCTCCGGCGCCCGCACCGTCGCCGACGTCCTGGCCGCCCTTCCCGGCTTCTCGGTGGCCCAGTCGGGCTCGTTCGGAGGTCCCACCTCCGTTTTCGTCCGGGGTGGTGAAAGCGACTTCAATCTGGTGCTGATCGACGGTGTGCCGGTGACCCGGCCCGGCGGCGAGTTTGACTTCGCCAACCTTTCCACCGCCAACATCGACCGCATCGAGATTGTCCGCGGACCGGGATCCGTTCTCTACGGCACCGAGGCGGTATCGTCGACGATCCACATCATCACCCGCCGCCATCGCTCCGGCTCCCGGCCGTCCGGGACCGTCAGCCTCGAAGGGGGAAGCCACGGGACCTTCGGCACCTCGGCCGCGATCCAGACCGGATCGGAGCAGATCCAGTTCTCCCTGGGTGCCGTCCATGTGGATACGGACGGGATCTTCGACTTCAACTCGGCCTGGCGCCGCACCGAGCTGTCCGCCGCTGGAGCGTTTCTGCTGGGCGCACGGTCAACCCTGGCGGCCTCCCTCCGCTACAGCAGCGCCCGCCAGCACTTCCCCACCGACTTCACCGGTGCGCCGGTGGATCCCAACGACTACCGAACGGCCCGGGAACAGGTTTACTCGGTGAGCCTGCAACACCGGCCTTCGACGCTGTGGGACACGCGCCTGCTTTACGGCTACCACCGCAACGACGCGCTCAACTTCACCCTCGAGGACGGGGTCACGGACTTCTACTCCGACCTCTTCGAGGCCGACGACGACCGGCATTACCTCGACTGGCAGAACACCCTCTTCGTGATCCCCGGTCATGAGCTGACTGCAGGCCTGTCGTGGAAGCGGGAGGAGTCCCGAACCCTGGCCGAGACCCGGCGCAGCGCCGGGCTGTATCTGCAGGACAGGATGTCCTGGGGAGACCGGGTGTTCGTTACCACTGGAGTCCGCTTTGACGGCAACGACCGTTTCTCCAGCTTCGTCACCGGCCACGTGGACGGGGCCGTCCTGGTGGCGCCGGGTGTAAAGCTGAGAGCCGCCGTCGCCAATGGTTTCCGGGCACCGGCGTTCTCGGAAATCGTGGGGTTCCCGGCCTTCGGAATCACCGGCAATCCGGGCTTGCGCCCGGAAAAAAACACGGCCGTTGAGTTCGGTGCGGACTGGTTCCGGGGCAACCGGGTGCACCTGTCAGGCACCGCGTTCTTCAACCAGTTCTCGGACCTGATTGAGTTCACTTTCCTGGGACCGCCGGGAGAGCCCAACTACGTCAATGTGGAGGCGGCGCGGAGCCGTGGCTTCGAGCTGGAGGGGACAGTTTCCGTCAGCCCCGGCGTTCGCGGAGGGGCGGCCTACACCTGGAACCACACGGAAGTGACGGATGCCGGGACCACTCCGTTCGGCAACTTCGAGCTGGGGAAGCCACTGTTGCGGCGCCCGCGTCATCTGGTGGGCCTCTGGGGAAGCTGGGAAACGCCCCGGATACGGTTGCGGATGGACCTGCGCTACAAAGGGAGCCGGGATGACCGGCAGTTCTTCCCCGACTTCACCAGCCAGCGAGTCAGTCTGGACGGCTACTGGAGCCTCGACGCCCGGCTGGAGTTTCCGGTGGCGGAGTACCTGGACTATGGACGGCCCCTGTCCCTGGTGCTCCGGGGCAGGAACCTGCTGAACCACGGCTACACGGAGATTGCGGGCTTCCCGTCCCCGGGCCGGACGCTTTACGGCGGGCTCGAGTTCGGCTTCTAGGCAAGATCCCGGGGTCGCGAGGCCAAGGGGTGGCGGGGGCATGCGGCAACCCCGCCATTCCCTAACCTCCGCCCGCCGACAGCGCCGCCTGGATCCGCTCCTCAACCGTCTTCTCGGCCCCCGGCTGGTAGCCGTCCCAGCGGGCCAGGATCTTGCCCTCGGCATCCAGAAGGAAGGTCAAGGGGGCGCCGGTCATGGAGTAGTCCCGAAAGATCTGTTCCGTGGCGGCCCCCACCAAGACATCGAAAGTGTATCCGCCGGTCTCGATCCAGCCCGGCACCAGAGGATCCTGTTCCGGCACCACATTGATCGCCACCATTGCCAAACCCTTGTCCCGGTACCGGCTGTAAATGTCCTGCAGATGCGGCAACTCCGCATTGCAGGTCGTTCAAGTCGGGAAGAAAAACGCCACCAGGGTGACCCGATCGAGATAGTCGCTCAGCCGGCGGGTCTCGCCCGACAGGGTCCGCAGTTCAAAAGGCTTGAACTCCCGCATTGCCTCCAAATCAATGGGAGTGCCCTCAGGAGGAGTGGTTCCGGTGCACGCGGCCGCCACAGCCGCCGCCAGTCCCAACATCCATCCGATCCCGCATCGCAATGGTCGGTGCCGTGCCATGGTCCACGAATTTACCACGTCCCCGGCATCTTTCCTGCGTCACCCTGACGGACGGCGGTCTTTCGTTCTAGACTTGACCCCACCATGCAGGCATTTACCACCCTGATCGCGGCAGACGAATTGGCCAGTCGCCTGCACCAATCGCACTGGCGGGTCTTCGACTGCCGGTTCTCCCTGGACGACCCCCAGCGCGGCCGGCGGGATTATGCGCTTTCCCGGATCCCGGGCGCCGTTTACCTGCATCTGGACGAAGAGCTCTCCGCGCCGGTCAAGCCAGGAATCACCGGACGCCATCCCCTTCCCGATCCGGACCGCCTCGCTCGGCTGCTGGCCCGCCACGGCGTGAGCGGCCGCTCCCAGGTGATCGCCTACGATGACGCCGGCGGCTCGGTGGCGGCAAGACTTTGGTGGCTGCTGAAGTGGCTGGGCCATGACGGGGTGGCGGTGCTGGACGGAGGCTGGTCGGCGTGGCTGGAGCGAGGGCTCCCTGTCGAGTCAGGTGCCCCTTTACCCGGTCCGCGCCCAACGGGAGGAGAACTCCAGGTCCGCCTGCGGGCCGGGATGGTCGCCGGCGCCCAGGAGATCGAGCAACTGGTGGCCTGCGGACGCGCGTCGCGCCTGCTCGACGCCCGGGCAGCGGAACGCTTTCGCGGTGAGGTCGAGCCCATCGATCCCGTGGCCGGCCACATTCCCGGAGCCCGTAATCACCCCTTCGTGGGAAACCTGGGAGCCGACGGCCGCTTCCTGCCGCAGGCCGAACTTGCAGCGAAACTGGGAGCGCTGTGTGGCAATCTCCAGGCCGAGGAACTGATCTGCTACTGTGGTTCCGGCGTCACCGCGGCCCACAACGTCCTCGCCTTCGAGCACGCGGGTCTCGGGAGGCCAAGACTTTACGCAGGATCCTGGAGCGAATGGATCACGGACCCGCAACGTCCGGTCGCCACGGGCGGCTGACCGGAAGGCAGAGAGGAACAGGCGATGCAGCCGATCTACATTGCGTCCTATCACCAGTCGGAATTCGGGAAACTCTACGACCTTTCAGTCGCCCAGATCCTGCAGCGTGCGGTGGAAGGTGCCTGCGGGAATCTGGGGATTCCACCGGCCGCCCTGGACGTGGCCTCCGTGGGTGCCACCTGCCACTTCTCCCTAAACCGCCAGGGTCTGCTGGCCGGCTTGCTGGCGGGAATCCCGGGTCTGGAGGGCAAGCCCATCGAGGCCGTCGAGAATGCCTGTGCGTCCGGTGGACAGGCGGTGCTGTCGGTGATTCAGAAGCTCCAGCTGGGATGGGGAGAGGTGGGTGTGGCGGTCGGCTACGAGAAGATGCGCGACGCTGCCGGCAAGGCGGACGGGAAACTGGTGGGCGAGGCTCTGGGCTACTTCTCGCATCCGGACGAGCGGGAGGGAAAGACGTATGTGTTCCCTCATATCTTCGCCGAGATCATGCAGCAGTACATGGACGCCCACGGCGTCACCGAACGGGAACTGGCGGCGGTGGCGGTCCAGGAATACGCCAACGCCCGCCATAACCCCTACGCCCAGATGCGGCACGTCGAGCTGTCCCTGGACCAGGCCCTGGAAATCGGCGGGCTCAACCGCTACGTGGTCCCAGGCTTGCCCCTGAAAACCTACGACTGTTCGCAGATCTCGGACGGCTATGCGGCATTGATCCTCGCCACTCCGGAAGGCCTGCGACGGCTGGGTCTGCATGCGGACGACTGCGTCGAAATCGCCGGCTACTCCCAGGCCACCGATCCCCTGCGGCGTACCTGTCGCGATGTGCTGCGTCCTGCGGGTGCGATGGCAGCTATGGGCAAGGCCTATCGGATGGCCGGGGTCGGCCCTTCGGATGTGCAGGTGGCGGAGGTGCACGACTGTTTCACGGTGATGGGAGCGCTGGCGGCGGAGGTCCTTGGGGTGGCCGACTGGGGCGGCGGCGCCCGCTACTGGGCGGAAGGGTTGGCGGCGGTGGGCGGCCCCTGCGCCATCAACACTTCCGGCGGACTCATCGCCAAGGGGCATCCCATCGGCGCCACCGGGATCGCCATGATCGGCTGGTGCGCGTGGCAACTGCTGGGGCAGGTCCCCCCTCCCCTGCAGGTACCAAATGCGCGGCTGGCGGCCACCTTCAACATCGGCGGCCCGATTTGCGCCTCGGTCTGCACGGTGCTGCGCCGGCACGGCTAGACTCTCCCGGCCGGGCAGCCGATGTCTCACCGGCTAGCCGCATGTACAATGGGCCGGTGGACCTCTACTCGGAGATTGTCAGGATCCGGGAGCGGGGCGAGGCTGCGGCCTTGGCCACCATCGTCCGCCGTCTGGGGAGCACTCCCCGCAAGGATTCCGCCAAAATGTTGATCCGTGAGGACGGCACGACCCTGGGCTCGGTGGGGGGCGGTTGTGTCGAGGCGGAGGTTTGGCAAACCGCCCGCCAGGTGATCCGATCGGGCAGAGCGCAGCTGGTCCGTTACGAGCTGACCGAGGAGGATGCGGAGAACGAGGGTCTGGTCTGCGGAGGTACTGTGGAGATCTTTGTGGAGCCGATTGTTCCCGACCCGCGGCTGGTCATTCTGGGCGCCGGACATCTGGGCCAGGCGGTATGCCGGCTGGCGGCAGGCGTCGGTTTCCGGATTACCGTCATCGACGACCGGGAGGCCTTCGCCAATGCCGAGCGCTTCCCGGATGCAGAGCGGATCCTGGTCCGTCCCCTGGAGACCGCCTTGGAAGGGGTGGAAGTCGGACCGGCAACCTACCTGCTGATCGTGACCCGCGGTCACCGCCACGACCAGATCGCCACCGAACAGGCGATCCGCACGGCGGCTTGCTACATCGGGCTGGTGGGCAGCCGGCGAAAGATCAAGCTGATTGTGGAAGCCCTGCTGGAAAAAGGCCATCCTCCGGAACGGTTTCGCAACCTTTACGCCCCCATCGGGATTCCCATCGGTTCGGAAACCCCTGAGGAAATCGCCGTCAGCGTGGTGGCGGAGCTGATCGCGGTGCGCAAGGGAGTGCACCAGCGAAGTCCCAAACAGGAATTCATCCAGGAATATTTGGGACGGTCTTTAGCCGGCCAGGATCTCCAGGCAAGCCGTTAAGGCTTTCGGAGATTCCGGCTCGGGCCTCCGGTTTCTCCGGCGGGCTGCCGGTTTCCACGTCCCCAGGCGGCCCTCAGGAATGCCCTCTCAGCGACCCTTTCGCAGATTTCGCAGAAAAGCTTGCAACTCAAATGGAAAAGCGGTACAGTGACCGCAGGCGCACCATCCCATTCGGTTGCGTCCCTCCGAGGAGACAGGGGGGTCAGGCCTGTCCCAACCTGGCCCCCCTTCTCCAACTCCACTCTCTCCGCAATCTCCAGCCCTCGGTCTTCCCGGAGCGGGAGATTTCCCGCGAATCCAACCGGATACTTCAGCAAGAATGGTGCCAAGCTGGACAGCTGCCGGTTCTGCAACAGATAACTGGCTTCAGATGCATTACTTTAGAGCCGCAGCCGGGAGCGCCCCGCCCCTTCTCCAGTCGCCGAGGCGGTTCACGATATTGAATTCGGGTTCGGAAATTTGAATACGGTTTGGCCGGCCGGGCGACCTGCCGGCAGTGCCGTCCGGTTATCGCTCCCCGACCGGCAGGTCGGCACCGCCGCCGAGCCCGTCTCAGGAGGATTTCACCGCGCTTCGGCCGCGTGTGTAGCGGACCACGGGGTCGATCCAGGTGGGTATGGTCTTGTCCGGACCAACCACCCGGGAGGCGGGGATGACCACAACACCGCCCTCGGTCACCGTGAAGCGTTTCCGATCGGCTTCCAGATCGTACCCGATGACGGTGTCAGGCAGAATCGTGCAGTACTTGTCGATGATGGCCCGCCGGATCCGGGCGCGCCGCCCCACTTCGACTCCGTTCATCAGCACCGACTCCTCGACGTGGGCATAGCTGTTGATTCTGACCCTGGGCGACAGGATGCAACGGCGGACATGGCCGCCGCTGACGATGCAACCCGAGCTCATGAGCGAATCCAGGACTTCGCCCCGCCGGGCGCCTTCCCCGGGGTCCGCAAACACGGTCTTGGCCGGTGGAAACGGCGGCTGGTAGCTGCGCACCGGCCAGCGGGCGTCGTAGAGGTTGAACTGGGGATCCACCGAGACCAGGTCCATGTTGGCCTCATAGAAAGCGTCCAGCGTCCCAATATCGCGCCAGTAGGGAGGCACGCGGTGGTTTTCGTCCTCGAACTCATAGGCCAGGATTCTGCGTTTCCCGATCAGCGACGGCAGAATCTCCTGGCCGAAATCGCGCATGTTGTCATGCGCCACCGCCGGAATAAGGTCTTCAAAGAGGGTCTCCTTGTTGAAAAGGTAGATTCCCATGGAGGCGTAGATGGAGTCGGGCTTGCCGGGAATGGGGCGGGCCACCTCGGGCTTCTCGGCAAATTCAGTGACCTCGAAGCCGTCGTTGACCTGCAGCACCCCAAACTGACGGCTGGTGGAGATCGGCATCTCGACTGCACCGATGGTCACATCCGCCTGGTGCTCCAGATGGAAGGACAGCATCTTCGAGTAATCCATCTTGTAGATGTGGTCGCCCGCCAGAATGAGCACGAAATCGCGGTTCTCCCGTTCCACGGTGTAGATGTTCTGGAAGATGGCGTCGGCGGTTCCCCGGTACCAGCTCTCGCCGTACCGCTGCTGGGCCGGGATGACTTCGATGAATTCGCCCAGTTCGCTGGGCAGCATGTTCCATCCCTCCTTGATGTGACGGGCCAGGGACACCGACTTGTACTGGGTCAGCACGTAGACTCTCCGGATCCCCGAGTTGATGCAGTTGGAGAGGGTGAAGTCGATGATGCGGTAGATTCCCCCAAAGGTCACCGCAGGTTTGGCGCGGTTCTCGGTCAACGGGTGCAGGCGCTCGCCTTTGCCTCCGGCGAGAATGAAGGTGGTCAGCCGATCCAGTTCCCGAAGACCGACACTGTGCTGGGAACGCTCCATTGAAACGGCCATGAATGCTACCTCCTCAGGCTCGGTCCAGTTCCGGCTCGCCGCCAGCAAGCTCGTCCCAACTCTGAATCAGAATACCCGAGAGGAGTCGGGAGTGGGGAGCCGGGAGTCGGGAGTCAGGAGTCGGGAGTCAGGAGTCGGGAGGCCCACAACGCACCTAGGTCCCTGTTCAGCATGCGGCGGCCGGACCAGCGAGAATTGGCTCCATCCCAGCGGGTGAGCACCCCGCTCCCGGAAAAGGGTCTCTTGACTCCCGACTCCCGGCTCCTGACTCCCGACTCCCGACTCCTGCCTCCCGACTCCTGACTCCCGCCTCCCGACACC